>Ga0302127_10000211_pt1 | contig 29977 bp, 40 predicted proteins | sample CB4_SCM_MG_FD_204452 | JGI IMG/M metagenome (GOLD analysis project Ga0302127, IMG submission 204452) | Marine microbial communities from Western Arctic Ocean, Canada - CB4_SCM | ecosystem: Environmental > Aquatic > Marine > Oceanic | place: Canada: Western Arctic Ocean | collected 2017-09-24
CTGGGTTGACGTATCAATCAATTGTGACTTAAAATTGAAGACCTGGGCTGACCCAGAGTCTGTTGGACTGTCATCAGCATACGCCCCACAAATGGTATAGGTCCCATCCCCTGAGATGGCGACACTCTGACCGAAGTAGTCGTTGGAAGCTGGGCTAGGGTGGACGAGCATTTTGTTGAAGGTCCAATCGTTAGTACCTGTAGTTCTGTCAAATATATAGGCTGACCCAGCGTCACCCCCACCCAAATTAGTATAACGCGCCCCAGCTATGACACGGTTCCCATCATTGGAAATGGAGACACTAGTACCGAAATTGTCACTCGAATTAATACTTTGCATACTCGTCGTGTGTTGGACCTCTTTTTCATATACCCAACTTATTGGAGTAGTAGTTGTATCTCTCCGAAATATATGGGCTGACCCCACGTCGTTGGTGTTGGTACTGCCACTAGTGTTGGTCCCATTATCACCCGACGCCCCCACGATGACACGGGTCCCATCCCCTGAGATGGCGACACTAGAACCGAATACGTCACTGGATTCAGTACCTAGGTACCCCCCCGTGTTGGTGAGCCTTTGTTCAATGTTCCAGTCATTAGTAGTCGTATTTCTTTTAAACACATAGGCTGACCCAGCGTCACCCTCTGGGGAGTCAGTATAACGCGCCCCAACTATGGCTAGACTCCCATCCGTGGAGATGGAGACGGACCAACCGAACTGGTCACTCGAATTTACAGTCTGTCCAGTCACACCCGAATGTACGAGCTGTTTTTCATGGGTCCAAGAGATAGGGGTAGTAGTCGCATCTCTTACAAAGATATGGGCTGACCCCGTGTCGCTTCCACTGACGTCATCTGAATACGCCCCAACGATGGCACGGGTCCCATCCCCAGAAATGTCTACACTACTGCCGAAGTAGTCGTTGGAAGCTTGGAGGGGGTTGCGGAGCTCATCTTCCCAGGTCCATACACCATTCGCATCTCTTACAAAGATTTGGGCTGACCCAGCGTCACTGGGAACGTCATCACGTTCTACCCCAACAATTACACGGTTACCATCATCTGACATGGAGACGGACCAGCCGAAATGGTCACTGTTTGCAGGGGTTGGGTGCGTGAGCTGAGCTTCATAGACCCAGAAGTCGCTATTCGCAGCTCTCGTATAGATATAGGCGTTCCCCGGGTTGGAGGTTGCGCCACTAGGCTGGTCATCATACCGCGCTCCAACAATGGCACGAGTCCCATCCGCAGAGATGGAGACGGACCAACCGAAATGGTCACTGCTTAGAGGGTCCGGGCTGCGGAGATCTTTTTGGTGATGGAACCCTTCTAGGTAACCACCAGTGGCCGTGATACCCGTAGGTGAAATAGCAGTGATCGTGGGTGGTGATACATTAGTCCCCCACCCCCCACTCGCTGTCGTAAACGTCTCCATGGCCCCCGTGTCCGAATTATACCGTATCATTCCCGGAACACCTGTAGACGGGCGTTCTCCTGTATCACCCACGGGAACGATAATAGCCCCTGTGTGGTTCACATCCAATACCGCGCGGGGTTCGGTTATAGCCCCGACGGTGACACTGTGTGTTGAGAATATGTTACTCCCAACCTCACTCCACGCATCGGCAGCTGACTGTGCCTCATAATCCTCATCATTATCCACAAAAATATCAGAAATTCCCTTTGTAGCATCTATACTCTTCGTATACGCTTTCCAATGCTGAAGTTTTAAATCCGCAAGTGTCCCTATACCATCTGAGGGGAAGTGTGCCTTTAAGTAGGTCACCGCAGCCGCCCCCGCTGTGGCTTCATTTGTAACCCCTGGAATTGAGTGAGCGATCGCAAGTTCTTTTACAAATTTAGGGGTTTTATTCAATTTACGCCGTTTAAATTTCATCTTCCCACCACTAAATGCAATCTTCGCTGCGTCACCAATCCACATAGAATTATTGTCAACAAATATGTCACGTATTTTATAATCGGCTGACCCGATATCGAAGGCTGCGTTAGTTGTGGGGATAATATGACTACCAAGTGCTATACCCCCCTCTAATTGTGCACTCCCGGTAACGGTTAAATCTGTAGAAGTGTAAACGTTCCCGACGACATGGAGTGACGCACTTGGTGTGTTCGTCCCTACACCTACCTTCGAGTTGACAGTATCCACAAATAGATTGGCCGTCCCTACTTCCAGGTTCGCCCCTACTTCCATGTTCGTCCCCACACTTACCTTCGAGTTGACAGTATCTACAAATAGGTTGGCCGTACCCACTTCCAGATTCGAAGATACTGATACGTTTCCAGTGACGCTCAAGTGTAAGGGAGTACCAGATTCCATCGAAATCTCCGATTGAGAGGCGTTCCCCAATGTATACCCAATGTTTAGACTGGATGCCGATTCATCAAACACGATGGCGACGTTACTACTCCCCGCGGGTCGTGTCATAATTATACCCAGATCTGTGGGTATTCCGGCCACATTATCTTTACCAAGCTCAAAGAGTGGATCCTTAATACTTAAATTTTCCGTAACCACTGTTGTTATCGAACCATTCACGAGTAGATTACCCGAAATAACCGCATTGGTCATTTCTACACGTGGCATTTGCACCCTCCCCCCATTGACCGTAAAAGATTCCGTGTAGAGTTGCCACTCCGCGAGTGCAACATTCGAAGAATCACCTGAAACTTTCGTGGTTACGATACCATACTTCGTATACGCCGTTGTCGCGTCTACCACCACAGTTTGAGGTGTCGTATCTGTGGGAACAATATCCACCCAGTTCTTCAACTCCGTCCATGTCACAGAATCATTAGTCGCGTATAGTTTCGCCGTACCGGGATACGATGTCGTCGACTTTGGGGTCAACTTCATATGGCGAAGCTTCGCACTATACGGTAATTCAATCGCGAGCCATTCCCCGAGTACCGTCGTACCAGAGAGTTGGGTCGTTCCCGCCGTGATATATGTATTTGACACACCGATATACGAAGGGGGTGTTTCCCATGAGACACCAGCATCACCATCGAATGTATTCCATGATGCTGAATCACTCGCGACATTCGATGCGCTCACTTTGTACTCCCCATGACCAGTGATGATTGTGGCAGCACCAGAGAGGACACCAGGGGGTTGTACGGAAACGACCGCTAATTGGTTTGAGATGAGACCCCCCGAATCAAGTAGTTCTCCGGTCACACCATTGTATGTCACCAAGTTCGAGGCGATGTCAGCAACCCTGATACCATCCACAAACGCGTTCGACTCGAACGTGAGTTGATCCGTGACGACCGAACCCGCTATTACATTCCCACCGACAATAATGTTTGCGGTCGCATTGATCGCTGTCGTTGCATTCGTGAGTAAGAGTGTTGACGCACTTATATTTCCCTGTGCGGTCACATGACTCAACGCATATGCTGGTGTGACCGTGACTGTCCCGAGTGTCATTTTCTGTGCGAAAACATTCCCATCTACGGTCAATACGTTAGAGCTGTAGACGTTTACGAGAAGGTTAGATCCCACTCCCAACTGGAACTCTCCAGTGGGGTTTGTGTTAGAAACACTGATAGAGGTGAGTAAACCCTTATCTCCAATTAATCGCGATGCGTATACATTACCCGTTACATGGAGTACATTAGATCCACTATCTTCCACATACAAGTTAGAACCAACCTGTAAAGTTTTCGTGATTGGTGTTGTGTTCGCGATACCCACAGATCTCGCGAAAGTAATAGGACCTATGGGGTCGCCGTTTGCGTCGTATGTCCCCACCCATTGACTACTGACAATATTTGATAAACCACCGGCATCACCGTATATATATTTAGCGTATAAGGATGCAACATTCGCATCACCATGTACATCGAGTGGAAATCCGGGGTTCGTGGTACCTATACCCACATTACTCGTTTCGGTATTTGCATAGAGTTGTGCGTTTCCAATATTCAAAATCCCCCCATCAATAGTAACATCTCCTGTCAATCCAAAAAAATTCTTAGAGGACATGTTACCTTATAGGAAGTGTATAAAATAAAATTAGTAACTAAACGTTATCTGATTTACATTATCTTTATCGATACTTGTAACACCCCCCGTTCCTAAGGGTGAAGTATATTCCACAGATATACCATATGTTCCGTCACTCAAAAGACCTGTTGAAGGTTTTAATGTAACTGTCGTATCCGTTGTGGTGATTACAGAGTCCCAATGTTTGGAATTCTGGTCCCCCACGATACTCAGAAACCCCTTCCCGATGTTTCGACCAGTTCCACCCGTGACATCGAGATTGAGGACGCTTATATTACTTGTTGGTTCGACAAGGTGAGCAATGATTTTAGCTGAAAAGAGTTGTGAATTAAATACTACATTGATCTCTGGTGTTGTTGAAGCTGTGACCACCCCAACTCCACCTGAATAGCCGTAGGTTTTCCTCGTGAGACCACTACGATTCGTGATGAGTCCTCCATCTACGATAATATTTGAAGACACATAGGCGTTCCCTGTGACGTTCAGATGCGAATGAACATCAACATTTCCAGTTGTCCCACTGACTGGTCCAGTTACCACCGTATTTGATGTGATATACGCATTCCCGGTGACCACAAGATCTGAGTACATATACGCATTCTCAGTGACCACAATATCTGAGGACATATACGCACTCCCGGTGACGGTTAGGTCTGTATGCATATAACCATTTCCAAGGACATTCAAATCGGTTTGTACATCCACATTTCCAGTTACCACAGCGTTTGACGATACATATGCGTTACCAGTAACGTTTAGATCCGTTTGAACATCAGCATTCCCAGTAACCACTACATTTGACGACATATACGCATTCCCAGTGACGATTAGATCTGTATGCATATAACCAATTCCAATGACATTCAAATCTGTTTGAACATCGGTATTCCCGGTGACCACTATATTTGAGGACATATACGCATTTCCAGTGACGGTTAGATCTGTGTGCATATAACCATTTCCAATGACATTCAAATCGGTTTGTACATCCACATTCCCAGTTACCACAGCATTTGACGACACATAGGCGTTGCCGGTAACGTTCAGATCTGTTTGAATAGTCACATTTCCAGATACGTATGTTTCACCTTCAACATGAAAGTCTGTTGATGGGGTCAACGTGTTAATACCTACACGATCTGTCGTGGCATCGACATGTAAAGTGTCTGTATTTACAGATAAATTTGAGTTCGTATGTAGACGACCGTGAACACGAGCATCTATGAGTTCTGAAGAAGGTACAATTATAGAACTTGTCGCACTACTATCCGTGTATGCGATGATGAATTCGTCAACATTTTCTTGGTATCCTATCACGACACTTGTACCAGATCGATCCATTATCAGACCCATGTCATCGATTGAGCTACTTCCCTTCCCAATCTCTATGATGGCATCTTTGATTGTCGTGTTCACGGAATCAATTGTTGTAAGTGTTCCCCTTACATCCATTTTTCCATTGACGATGAGATTATTTTGTAAATATGTATTTCCCAAAACGGTGAGAACATTTGAACCCACATCATCTACATAAAACTTGGAACCTACATCTAAGGTGTGTATAGGCGCACCATTCGATACACCAGCATTAGATAATGTTGTGAAAGATGTTACATTGTCATTGAATGATACAGTTCTCGTAGTTACATTACCATTCTGCACGGCGGCATCGAGTGAAAAATTGAGAATATCCTCAGCGACGGCAGTTGAATCCATCACCTCTTTCGTAACTTGATTATATGCGAGAATGGTGATGCTTCGATCAGTTAGATCCTGGCGAGTACGCAATGGTGTCATATACACAGAATTGGGAAAGTCTGTTACAATTGGTTCATCACTGGCATTGAACACAATCGAATTATCCGCCTGGTTTTCGGTACAGTGTTTACCAAATCTAATTATAGTGGATCTCTCCACCGTTGGCAAGTTCTTGACCATTTAATATAGAATGGTATTTTAATTAGCATAGAGGAGGCCTGCCATACCATTCTCGATACGTAATATGTTATAGTTAACCGCGTATATGGGGTCGTTGATGAGCATATCCTCACTCATTATCTTTACCGATGTGAGACGACTGAAATTCAGCGTACCAGTTGGTTGAAGAGAGCTCGTGGATAGACAGAAACAGTACAAGAAGAAATCAGGTGAAGTGACAAAATTGGTATGGTAATAATTCGTGACATCGATATAATGTGGTTTCCCCCATCGGTAATTACCGACATCGAGACCATTAATGTTCAATTTAACCCTATTTTGGGGAGAAGTGAGTGCTCCATTTGTCGTCGTATCTGAAGATGCGAGATACTTCACGGGATGATTAAACGTGAGATCTTGAATTCGGGATCTTGAGGCGATATTTTTTTGAACTTGTGTAATGAGAAGATCATGTTTTCGGGAAGCAACGTTCCCACGCTCTTCGTTATCAAGGTAATAATAATTTGCGAAGCATTCCACATTATAATTAGATGCCGCCGTAGCCCAGTGAATCCTGAGTTCGATATTATGATAGTTTAAGGCAACAAGAGGTAAAGCACATTGAGGTCCTTCACAGAAGAAGAAACGAAGAGGATAAAAATAAGAGCGAGAGCTGACACCTGGATGTGTACCATTCGCACTTTTTGATACATTTTGTGCGAATGTATCGATAGCAATCTTTTCCGTGAAGATGGCATCTTGACTGTCTACGAGAGAACCACCTATGTAGAGTTCTACTTTATCGATAATGGTGTCCCACCTTTGAATATCGAGGGCTTGGGTGGTATCGTCTAATGTGAAATAAACATACCCTAAAAGATCGCCAGATCGTTCGAATTGAACACTGGACATTGAATTGTTTTTCACCGTTCCATGGATGGTTTGTTTTTCGATGGACTGTGAAAAATTAGCATGTCTTTTGAAGGTTGAACTAAAGAAAGATATTTCGGGGTTACCCACAATATATTCATCCTGAGCACCGATGGCAATCAATTGAACAACACCAGCAGACATGGTATACTACTTTAACGAGAGAAAATTACAAATTGGGTTTTCTACACACGAATCGAATAACTAAAAAATTATTTTTCGCGGGACTAGATGGTGTAATAGGTACACCATTTTGGTTTCTAATATTTACAGTGAAACGATCAATGCTACGAATCGGATTGACATATTGTGTCACGAGGGGATAATTATCTTTAAAATTGAACGATGCTGTACCGTCACCTAGGATACTCGCAAATGAATTACGAACGATACTCACAGCGGCTTGACCATTTGGTTCATTGGAAGCACGTTCTGTGAAAATACTATCAAGTTCCTCTATGGAAACGTAACAGTGTTTCGTAGCAACTGTCGTATTAATGTTAGCAGCCAATAGTTTAGCCTGAACAACATTTTTTAGTGGATTTTGAAGATGACACGTGAACGTATTTGAGGCTGTTTGTCCGATCGTATCAATAGTTACAGTGTGATATTCATGTTGAAGATCAGGAATCAATTGAGTAGGGGATGTAATTAATGCCATATAGTATTAACTTAGATTAAAGATCCACCAATCCCATCTGTGATCTCATACCCAGCCTGCTCAGAGACAAGTTTTTGTGCATCACACACTCCTCCTGGAGTTAAACCCTTCGAGTATGGGCTACCATTCTTACCGGAACCAGCTGTACATTTCAAATCGACTGGTAAGTCGAAAATGGATTGCTCACTCACGGTTTTGGTTGTGATTGGCGTAGATTGATAGGTACTTGTCCTGAAAGCACCGAGTGCTGAAATAAATAGAAGAAGACCAACTATCATCATAAGAGCATTACGGTTGACACGGTTCAGAGTAAACATTTATAATGAACCAATATTTTTTTAAACCGCGTTAAAGATTATTTTTTTAGTTTCTGTATAAAGAGTAGATGGACGAAGAGATTGTACTCGATCGAGGACATACCAATGTTATGAAATTGGATGAAGATGAACAGGCCATCATGGATGAAATTCAAATTTCTGCTCCCAGAGCCCAGCGTGTTCCTCGACCAAGTCGAAATGTTTTTAACCCACCACCACAAACATCAGAACGACAAGAGAGTATGGATGCTTTCGTAAATCCTAATAAACAGACGAGTCAAAACGCTACGGCCCCAGACGAAGAAATTGATTATGGTGAAGAAGATGGTAATTTCTTTGATGACGGCGAGGACTATGATCCAGGATCTGGACCAGGTCAAGAAGAAGAGGAAAAACCTTCAAAAGGGTATTCTTCTATTGACGAAGAAAAGGCGGATCTAATCAATAAATTGGGACGCCTGGAGAAGAAGGGTTTTGCTGTAAACAAACGATTGAATGCTTATTCGAATGTTGACGAACTACGTACTGAAGTAAAGCGTATCACTTACAGTATCGATGTTGAACAATCAGTTCGGTTTTCGAGGAGAATGCTTGTAGCATGTGTGACTGGTCTGGAATTTCTCAATAAGCGGTACAACCCCTTTGAGATTCAACTTGAGGGGTGGTCTGAGTCTGTGATGGAGAATGTAGATGATTATGACGGCGTCTTCGAAGAATTGTATGTGAAATACCGATCAAAGATTAACGTCGCTCCAGAAGTCAAGTTGATAATGATGTTAGGTGGTTCGGCGATGATGTTCCATTTGACCAATAGTATGTTCAAATCGATAATGCCAAATATGAACGATGTGATTAAACAAAACCCTGATCTCGTAAAGAATATGATGTCAGCTGTTCAGAACACGACTCGTAAAACAGGTGGTCCAGCGACTGACGCCCCTGTCGGTGGTTCAGGGGAATATGAAATGCAGGGACCTGGTATTGACATCTCGAGTCTGATGGGGGGTATTATGATGCCCCCAACACCACCAATGAATACATCAGCTATCTCACAAAGTACTGAGCAACTGGTCGACATGGATGATGATATTTCCGATATCATATCGATCTCAGGTGATTCAACTGGTGGTGAAGTCAAGGAAGTAAATGTTGCCTCATCTAAACCCAAACGTACCAGGCAAAAGAAAACTAAAAAGGAAATTAATCTCTAAACATATATAAATGATAGCATACTATCCTTTGGAGGAATTGGACCCTCCGAAGAAAAGTCCAGAACCCATTGATACTCAGAAGGTTGTCATTTCACCGGAGGGTACAGAAGAAAGTGAATTAAATTACATCGTGATAGCTTTTATTGTCGGAGTTATTGCGTTAGCAGCTTCCGACGCCATCAGGGCGTAAATGTTGAATCTATATCGAGGTCTTCCCTCGTATTAAATTTAATTACCAAAAAGAATGCCACCCAATCCATCTTTTATACGTAACACATTGTAATTGACTGCATATACATATAAGGGGTCACCTTTTCTTGATGGTGCAACATTCGCACCACGAATCGTAATCTTCGCATTATCTATACGACTGAAGTTACATGACCCCGATGGACTGTATTGTGACGCATTCAGACAGAAATGGTATGCATAGTATCTAGTGTAGAATAACATATTTCTGTTAACATCATAATCCGATATACCATAGTCAGACTTGTAGTAATTTTGAATAGTATGAAAATAAACGGGTTTCATATTTTCGAATAGATGTGTACCATTTATGTAAAGGTCAACCCCTCCGAATGTGAAAAAGTCGTTAATATAATCATTGGTGGTTGATTCAAATCCAAAGAATAGTGATTTTACAGGATGGTTAAACTGACTTATATCGAGAGTGTTATATCCTTCATTGGTATCGAGTGGATGTTCCATGCGCTGAACTTGTGTGATTACAAAATCAATTGAACGTTTCACAATAGCTTCTCGTTCATCTTTATCGAGAAAAATGTAATTTCCATACACTTCATATTTTTTTTCGTCATCTGATAGTACATTGTAACTATTGGTATCCAAATTAATTTTGATTTGGACTTCATGGTTCTGAAGCGCCACGAGAGGTAAGAATGCCTTGTGATCACATAAAAAGAAATGAAGTGGTAAAAATCCAGGATTTACGGAAGTTGTTTTATTATTCAATTCCCGAGATTTACTATATGTGTCAGGTAGATAGTTTGGCCATATATCAGCATAGTAATCAAAATGCTGAGAATCAATTTTTTGACCTCCAATATATAAATCAATTGTAGATTTATAAAACATATTCATCAGTTTATCAGAACCCTGAAACCAAATTGCATTGATAACATCCCCGAAAACTGGTATGGTTACAGATACATCATTCTCATTCATTGATTTTATAAATTTAGGTACCTGTGAAAAATTTGTATGACGGGTAAATTTAGTACGAAAAAATGAATGTCCTTCCTCACTTATTATATATGAATCTTGTACACCTTTAGAAATAAGTTGTATTAATGCACCAGACATTTAATAGATGTGTAGATTATAAAAACAAACACTTTCCCTGAGGGAAGTCTGGTTTATCTTCCAACGTTTTACCACGAATATTGAAACCACCATGTTTATAGATTTTAGATCTTTTGTAATACATTGCTGTGAAAATAGACCATGGATCATGTATATCGTATATATGTGGGTTGTTCTTTTTTCCACTCGTTTCTCTCATGATACGCCCAATACTTTGGGTAATATCTGATTTAGGACTCGCCAAAATAACTGTATCGAGAGTGGGAATGTCTAGACCCTCATGGGCTTGACTGAATGTCGCAAATATGATCTTCTTCTTTGATGATTCTTGAAGTGCTGCCTCTTTCATACCACCCATGTATAGTCCTGATGTTTTAGGAAAGCATTGATGAAGAAACTCACAGTGTTGTCTTCGATCACTGAGAACTAAAAGTTGTCTAGTACCCGCAGATGCTTTTTTCACCAACTCTACTAACATTCTATTTCTTTGACGATCCTCAACAAGTTCTGTGATCATATTAGGCATCGATATCTTTCCATTCCTCATAGACGGTGGTGGATTCTTATAATTTGGGGAATCAAAAACAATCGGAAACACTTCAACCTGTTCCTGATTTTTCCTTTCAACTGCGAAGAATGTGGGGCCCATGAACCAATGAAGTACTTTAGTGAGTCCATCTTTCCTCTCGGGTGTTGCCGACAACCCGTAAATATGTTTAGGGCATAATTTGAACAGACTCTGACTGAATACTTTAGCACAAATATGATGGGCTTCATCAACAATCAAAGTTCCAATACTTTCGAAATCTGTAAAAGAGTATTCTTTGAGTGATAAAGATTGGAGCATTGCAATAACAAAGTCGCAATCGACTTCTTTTTTATCCTGTTGTACTACACCAATTGTAGCACCCGGACAGAATTGTTGAATACGCTCCCGCCATTGATCCGCTAAAAACTGTTTATGAACGACGATCATTGTCCTGTACCCCAATTTACATGCTATGGCCAAGGATACCGTTGTCTTGCCATAGCCACATGGTAGAGACAGGACGCCGTGTCCCGCTTTAATTGCGGCTGATAATGCTTCATTTTGATGAGTAGCGTCTCTGAGTTGTCCTGCGAATTTGGTTTTAATTCGGACGGGTTCCGGACGTTTATCCTCTTTCGGTTCCCCAAGTTTAGAAGTTCCGTAGAATCTGGGGACACAGACTCCATTTTTAGTTGGTCGAAATACTTTGAAAGGCGGTGGAGGAAACCCATAGTCCCCATTGACAACAGGTCTTACCGTAAGTTCTTTTTTAATTTCTTGAATTGGACCCGCATGGACAAGGTATCCAGTTCGGGTAAGTGTTGTCATTAATTACTTATTTAAAGGGGAATAACTTTAAATGAGTATAATATGCCTATCGTCGATATTGAGGAAAATATTAAGAAGATCCAGAGTAACATTGAACAAATGACCCAAGAAGTATTTAGACTTCAAGGTATACTCAGTACCTTTCAGGGGTTTAAGAAAGGTGGTCTTACAACCATTGATCTCCCAAATGACCCTAATGCCGAAGCAGATCAGTCTTCATCCGAACCTACCGAGGAGCTTGAGAGTGTCCAAGAGAAGCCTGAATAATTACCAACATTCCAAATACCTTTGAAATCTATAATGACTTCAATTTCATCCCCCTTTATAAGAGACTGAACTGGACGCCCCTTGACGTTACACATAACTCTCCTATATCTGAATGGAACTTTAACTGTTAGAACGTGACCATCAAGTGGGTCGTCTATGTTGTTATGTATGAGAAGGTGTAGTCTTTGTGCGTGCATACGTTCAATAATACTTGAAACTTTCTCGGGTATAACGATTCGTATATATTTTTTAGAATTATGTTCATAAAATGGTTCATGTACTTTGGCAGTTAGTTTCATATATGGTAAACTAATGTTAAAACTATAAGTATTACTAATAAAAATATCAAAACTTGTGACACCATTACAGGTTTCATAGGTTTCCTTGTCCCAAAACATATATTACTCAGAGATCTAGAAACTTCGGTTGCCGATTCTATACTTGAATAGGGTGTGTTTCTTGGGGACATCATACCACACATCGCAACCTTTGTACACTTCCCAAAAAATGGGAGTTGTCCATGAAGACTCAAAACACCTGAAGATTGTGAAAATTCCCATTTATTATCTTTCCATTCAGACCCCCAACCTATTCGTGCCTTTACTGGTTCGGGAACTTTTAATTGTTTAATGACTTCACGTTTGAGTGTTTCTGGATCGGATGCCAAAACTTCTTCACTAAGGTCACATATCACACATGAAAGTGTTTTGTTATCGGAAAGGACTTTAGGTTGTAAATTCCATTTAGTAGTCATTGATATTTCAAGGTCTGTTTTGATAGTGATTGGTGTATCGTAATCGAGTATAACGTTAATGGCACCATACGTACTCGCGCGAAGTTTTTTATCTGCATCTGGTCCCCAATTATCTCCAATTAATTTCAGAGCTGGACTATTGTCAACACATAATACAAGTAATCCATCTTTTATCACAAGTTCATTTGAAAGTGTAGCCATGAAATCATTCTTACCATATTTGACATCCAATAATTCTACACCGAAAATAAAATTTGCTCCAGCATCCATAACTGCTTTTTCCATCGCATCACTCATAACCTTTCCGGAAACTTTCTGTGTATAAATTCTAGATAATCCTATATGATCAAAACTTTTTACAAATTCATAAGCTGACATCACATCCCATGTGACACCATCCATGACAAGTGGGAGATGTTCTACATATTTCTGACCATTTTTACTTAATACACCGATAGCATCTTTTAATGAAACACGTTTATATGTTTCAGGTTCTGTATACACTTTCGTGGCTAAGAATACGAATGTCATGTAATCAACTGGACTCAATTTCTCAAACATAAACTTCATGTAATCCATTTTGTTAACTTGTGTGAACATATCATGCCACTCTATACCCATTTCACCGAGGAGTGATTGAAAATTAACAAATGCATTATCAAATAAAATTCGATGTGCGTGGAGATCCCGAGTCCCTATCTCAGGTTCCCACCAAGATCCACCGGCTGATATTTTTTTGTCATAAATAGTAACTTCATGATCACCTGTGCGTAAAAGTTCCCACGCAAGTGATAGACCCGTTGGTCCAGCTCCTACGATATGAACCTTCATTCTACTTGTATATAATACTTTTTTTTACAGAGTATTATATATAGGTATGTATTGTAAATATATTAACATTTAATTTTTAGTCGTTTTAATTTTTCTTCAAACTCTCTCCGCTCACCAGGTGATTCAATTTCCTTACCAGTATTTATAGCTTCAATTTCGGGTCCTGTCAGTTGTATGGCGTTTACACGGAAATCCATGAATGCCTCCATAGAGTGTGGTACTAAGGGTTGGATGAGTTCATATATAGCAGTGGCATAGTCTCGAATTTCTTTTTGAGCATGATGATCCATTCTCAACTGTAAGAAATGCATGAGATTGTGAAGATCCATCTTCCACACAAATGAGGTATAAGTAGATTGAGGTAGTACACCACGAGCCTGTTCCCTACATACACCTGTATCTAAAAGATGTTGATACAATTTGAAGGCATTCTTATATTGTGTGGATATGACTTTTGAGAGTTGGTCGTCAACTTCCACTACACCTTCCGATCCTTGGTGATTGATTTCAGATTGCTTACGCAATACTTCTGGTTCATAATACTCTTCATCAACAATGGAATACCTGGCAGACATTTCATTCACGGATGCGGTTCTATGTCTCAACCATTGACGAGCGATATACAGGGGTGCTTTTATACGAAATTTGAATACCACGAGTTCGAGTGGTGAAGTATGCCAGTTCCGAACAAGGTATCGGATAAGACCTCTGTCTCCACGTGTCGTTTTAGTACCTGTTTGATAACTTACCCGAGCACCATCAACAATAGCCTTATCTAGGTTTTGTTGGGGCATATGGTCGACGAGTTCTACAAATCCATGATCTAATACTTTCTTCATTATGGATAATTATCTATTCAAATCTTTAATAATCACAACTATCATCAATTGGAACCTCTCCACAAAAATCGTATAACTTATATAACTGGTCTTGTGCGTCTTTACTAACAATTTCAACATCGTTCATAGCATCCATGGCATTGTCAACAAGTTCTATAAATGTATCGAGTTCATCAAGGGCTATACGATGGTTCATTCTTTTATACTTCTGGGAATGAAAGGCGGTTTTGAGACGCTTGTTACTCTTGATGATCCTATCCAGATTGGGTTTGTTGACAGCGCACATTCTAATGGTGAGACTCATTTGTATATCTATCACTTCAAATCTTTAATCATTTCATTAATGTCTTTGTAATATCTTTTTAAATCTTTCATAAATCTTTTATTATTTTCAAGAACTTCACATTCAACTTTATTTAAATAAATCCATGCTAAATTACATTTAGAATATTTTGTCATTTTTTGATTTTCATTTGGACGACGAGCAACTAACTTTGTCTTTTTCTTCTTCTTAGAAGCTGGGGTTACTTCCTTTCTATTCACGAATGAAAGTGCCTGCATCACTGTATCCGCCAAGTCATCCTTCTTTTTAGACTTGACAAATGTATCTACCCAGTGTGTATTCACATCATTGCTACGGATAAAGGCTTCACATCTCTCTATAGACGCCTTCTTTCTCTTGTTATATTGTGCTTTGCCAGGGCCGGATATATCTGGAATTTTATTGGAAGCGTGGTAAATGATAGTCTCAGCCTCTGGGCACTTGATGATAAAATAGGCATGAAGAAAGTGCATAACAGAAACCATTTTTTTATTGAAGGAGGGTTGCTCTTCAATGAGGATAATTTTAGCTGTGAGTACCCAAGGTCGAGCATCTAAATGATCCCTCATAGACTTATATACACCGTCTGCGTGTTGAGGTGGAATCCCATCTACATCCCATTCCTTTACGAGGTTCTTATGGTCTTCATCGAGGAGGCATAGAGCTAAATTCCTTATACCAACATCGATACTCAGTATCATTGATATAAAGGATTGATTTCTCTTTAAGTTAATGATTCGAATAACTTAAAGAAGTAAATTTTTTTATTGGTATGTGGTGTTGGTGGTGTTGCCATTCTTTCACAGGTGCAGCTTTAAGTATGCCACATAAATACGATGACAGGCGAAATAAATTTTCTGTATCTGGAAACTTCTGTTCATGGAGTTGTATGAAATCATATGCTATAGATAAATATGGTATAAGTCGTGGTGGTATTATATGTGGAAATATCATCATGATGCGTAAAAAAATGTATAAACAGATTGGAAGTATTAAACAGGCTCCAAATCGTTTTATGTTAGAAGAGTTTGGGGGTGACATGACTATAGAACAATTCAGAAAGAATCAAACAATTGATGACACGAAACCCAATGATATTGATACAAAACCGGTTGTGAATAACGTTATACCCTTTGTGTCAAACACCAAAAAGATGGATGAAATAAAGAATGCTTCTTCTAATAATAGTGCGTTAAAACTCAAACGGAATAAACCACTAAAGCGAGACTATAACAATTTGGAGTCAGCGCTTGGACTCATTATAACTACCAAACCCTAGCATACGTTTTTGTTTAGCAGTCGGTATAGAAGGTGGTAAATGAGTAGTTTTTTTACTATGAATCCATTGATCCCCATCGTGTGCAACCCAACATATATCATACCGCTCTATCATTTTCCTGCATAAAACACATGGTAATGATATGGCGTCTCCATGTATAGTTTGTCTAAAAACAATTAAGTGACCATATTTTCTATGTAACCAGTCACTAAATTGATGTGATTTATATCCTTTTTTTATACACTCCCTGTAAAGTCTACGAATGAGTTGTCTCTCGGCACACATATGATTATTGCTAGTAACTTCCGGACCTCTTGACATGGAACTTGTCACTGTACAATATTTCATTATTGACAATTCATACAAATTCGACCAGAGTATACGAAATCACAATGTCTACATTCACTTAGGCTCACGATATTCTTTTTTGGAACGAGACCTTTGGCAAAACGCTCAAGTTCTTTCACTGTATATATCCCATATGTTACAATTGTTTCCAATGATGGAAATCTCATCCTATTTCATACTGGGACATAACCCTTATATAAGTTTAATTAGTAAAGACATGGTAAACATTTTTTAAGACCCTTTTGAGCCTTAAGCATTACCGCGAAAGAATCAACCATAGGTGGGATAAGAGATTTAAGAATTATTTCAAATTCGGAATCTTCTTCACCCTTATCGATTTGTTCTATGAGGTGATTCAGGACACCGATAACAAGTTTCTTCTTCTGGGGGCCAGGAAGTTTCTTAAATTTATTTGTCTCCATCATGAGTCGACCCAAAATGGGGGGGACATCTTCTTTAGTAAATCCATCATCAAGATATTCAACCTTGATTTCCTCAACAGCCATAATCAGACTTTTTGCGTCAATTTTACCAGCGAATTTTTGGAGTATAATGTCCATTTTAATATTTATATACTATAAGTATAGAAATGAAATTCAATGATATCATTGCGACAACTGCTCTATCAACGGGGCTGGTGAAAATGTATATAGATTATGAAAATTCTGGAGATATTGATGTAAAGTTAAAAAAATCTATCATTTTCGGTCTCTTCATTACCGTATCATGGTTCATATACTACACCAATGAATATGGTTTCAGTCATTTTACAATATATACTCTAATTAGTATAATTTTACAGTTACATATATTGAGAAATATAACGATAAAAGAAAAATCATCTTAAAGATTTCAGTCTTCCTGTATTCAGTGATGAGTACTTCCATTTGTGCCCAATTCAAGCCAACTTGTCACATTCGTCGTCAAACTAAATTGAACAATAAGCACCGTACACAATATTCCACAAAGATCCGGTCATCCGATGAACCCGTTTCTAATATTATAATCGAATACGAAGAGAAAGAACCAGTAACCCCAGAATACCGTTTCGCGGAGGTTCTCAATGGTCGTGCTGCTATGCAGGGTTTCCTCTGGGGTTCTCTCAATTGGGTGATGACAGGTGAAAATATCATTCAGCAGATTGAGGATCCTGTGTACGCTATCGCAGCGTCGGGAGTTGTTACTACACTGGCTTGGGCATCTGTCATCACTGCTGAGGATTTCAGTATTAAGGAACTTGGATCCTTTACACCATATGCTGAACTTAAGAATGGTAGATTAGCTATGCTCGGATTTACCACTCTATTGGGGTTGAGTGCCATGTAACCCAAATATTCAATCATTTTAACCTTGTCTTCCATTGAAAATGTCCCTGCTCTACGCATCACGTAGGCCAAGAACATGAAGAGAATATAAACATTCGCAACGATTGGTTTCATACTTATTCTTTTGAAATTATATTACCGAATATATCTATTGTGATTGATTATCACACTGTCTATCTCATCCTCGGTCATATACGGAAACATTGGTAAACTTACACATTTCGAACAAAATTCTTTGGCATTTGGACAATACCTGTAATACTTTTCGTTACATTTCAGTTCCGGTAATGAAATTGGGTAGTGGATACCGGTTTGTATACCTTTATCATTCATGAAAGTAATATAATCATCTCTATTATCTACGAGAATGTAAAATACATGGAATACATCTTTCTTACTTCTCCGCCACCTTTCATATGGTATTGTGGGACCCAACATACCTCCCTTATACAAATGCGCGATTTCTCTTCTATCCTCCGTCCATTCGTTTAATTGTTTCAACTTTGCTGATAGAAACATACCCTGAATCCCATCCATACGACTATTTATACCATCTGTGTTATGCTCATATCTATTATATAAGGAGGCCCCTAAACTTGCGTATTGTTTCATCTTAGTAGCTAGTTGTGTGTTATCAGTAATACACGCACCAGCATCACCTAAAGCCCCAAGATTTTTACCCGGATAAAATGAAAAACACCCAATAGTCCCCATCGTACCCACGTGTCTATCATTGGACCTCAAACCATGGGCTTGTGCACAGTCTTCGATAATAGGTAAATTGAAATTAAATTTCATCAATTGTTCCATATCTACATATTGTCCATACAAATGTACAACGATTATACATTTAATATCTGGGTCCAATGTTATATGTTTCCATATCTCACGTGAATTTATCAACGCAGTATCTGGGTGTACATCAATAAAAAATGGTATATGCCCGGCGTTTTTAACTGCCATAGAAGTAGCCTCATAGGATACAGCCGGAACTATAATTTTGGAATTGGGTTTGAGTTCAAGCGCCTTGATCGCCAAATATAATGCATCTGTACCACTATTACATGTAATACAATGTTTGGAACCAGTATACGTTCTAAATTCATCAGCGAATTTCGTATCACCCACAAATGAGGATGAATCTATAATCGTATCAAGATCTTTATGAAATGTTTTTCGTAGTGGATCATGTATTCTTTTCAAATCATTGAAGGGTACTTTCATTATTAAAGATAAATTGTTTATACTCTTTAATAATGAAGTGTGTAATAGTAGGTTTAGGTTACTTTGGTAAAATTATTAATCATAAATTGAATACTACATTTCCAATCGAAGAAATTATTACTGTAGATCCATTCAATGCAGACGCAGAATTTAAAAATGTATCTGATGTAAAAAATGTAGATGGGTATTGGTTTGTTACAACACCCGCAAGTACACATCATACAATTCTTTTAGAACTATTCGAAAAAGGTGTAAAAAATATATGGGTTGAGAAACCTATATGTAACACACTAGATGATACATTGGATATATTTTCTAAGAAACCAGATGATGTTTTCTTGTATTGTGATTTTACATGGCTTCAACATGAGGCTATAAAAAAGATGGGGGATTTAACTGACATCAAACATATTGAAATGAAATGGTTGAATGATGGATCTATGATTCCTAAAGATGTAAACATAGTAACCGATTTAGCTGTTCATCCCATCTCAATCTTAACACAATTCTTAATTAAATCGAAAGATGTTTTACAAAAGATAAATGTAACTTATGCCAATCATACATCGGTATTGATAAATGGGTATAGTAAAAATGGTATTACATTTAATATAGAAGTTAGTAATTCTTCTATTATAAAAACACGTAATATTGGTGTATATTGTGGTAACGAAGTGTATAGATGGTTTTCAGAAGATCAATATTACATCGAAAATGTAGGTACACTTAATCCGAAAGATGCTATCGTATCTAATATTGAACTATTCTTTTCTAAAAATGCGTTAGGGTATCCATTAGATATTGCGAGAACTCTTGAAACTGTAAATAAACTGTTCACAGACTTCAATAAGTAATTTTTTATTAATATCTGACATTGAAGATCTTTCGATACCAATTGTATTGACTTTTATAGGAATTGATGGAACTCCACCCCACACAATACCATCCGGTGATTCACCTTTAAAAAAGCTATTCGCACCTATCATACAGTATCGACCTATCTTAGAATGTTGATGTATCGATGCATTCATACCTATATGAGTATTATCACCTATAGTTACAAATCCAGCTATACTACACCCGGGATTTAATTGTACATTATTTCCTATAGAACAATCGTGTCCTATGAATACCTGACTCATAATGTAACAATTATTACCTATTCGTGTACATGATTCAGTTGGTTTATTTATGATCACATACTCTTTTATTTCTGTATTATCACCAATGATAACCTGACCACTGGGATTAGATGTTTTACCTTTCCAATCTGGTTCGGTTATCATTGATTTATATAACTTATTCAACTTTAATATTGATTAAAGGAGTGTATTCATATCATAATAGATGAGCGGTTCATTTGAACATGTTCTATCGGATGACAACCCGTTTAAGGCTGTAGCAATTGACGAATGTCATCTAGACTTAGTTTACGGTCTCGTGCGGACTCATAAACCAGAAAATGTACTCGAGATAGGAGTTGGTAGTGGTAGAACAACCGCTTATCTATCAAGAGCCTTAGAAAAAAATGAAAATCTAAAAAAACTCACATTAGTTGACAATTGGGTTGATTGGAAAGGTGAAAAACCTGAACATATTAAAAATTTTCAAGACAAAGTACAATTAGTAGAAAGTGACGAACTTTCATTTGTTTTCGAGAAAAATAAGACGGCATACGATTTTATATTTTCGGATGCAGATCACTGGAACACACAAAAATGGTTTGAGCATGTCTATAGTTCTATGCTAAAACCAGGTGGTATATTGATTTACCATGACGTTTCAATTGAGAGTCATTGCCCAAAGGGTGCTTTTAGATTTCCTAATTTGGAACAAATTTTGATTAAGTGTAAGCAATATGGATTGTCTCATATGCACTTTGATAAATGCTCTACTAAAGATGAGGAATGTTGGAGAGGATTACTCGTTATATTTAAATCACAATTACAAACGATCGTTCCAAAAGATGGAAGTTTATATGTTTTAGATTAAATATACAGTATTATTTCTCCACATATCTCCATAGTCATTTGTTCCTTTCATATCGGTGTTATCTGCACCTCTCGCATTATTATATTTACATTTGATGAACCTCTGTTTTGCAAACATAATATGTTCATCGGCACTATGTTGTCCGATCATACACTTTTCCGGGTATGCTCGAACATAATCAATCGCGGCGTTCATGTACGCACCAGGACCTGTTGGATACAAACAATCAACACCATAATGTCGTTGTTTGGTGTTCCATAAAATGAGGTCGATCATTTTATTCGATATGGTATGTTTTGGGATAGAACCTATAAATGCAGTGTACATACATATTTGATTTGGAGGACAATCAACACTCGTGTAATATTCTTTACCTACATTGGCTAAAGTATCAATAGATTCCATACATACCTGTCGAATATCCGAGTACCATCCACCTTCGTTATAAAGTATTAAATGTCGCATTAAGTCACATTTATAAGAGTACGGTTTGAGTGACTCATACGCTTTGAGAACCTTTTCATCAAAATGTTCTTTTATATACGCGACACAATCATCACCTGAATACATTTTGATCTTGTATCCGGGATTCATACGGTACCATGTTTCTAGTGCCTTTTTCATACCATCGGGTAATGTTGGGAGTTTTCCGTCATCAACTATGAGGACTTTGTGTATTACTTTCGGTATCATATTGAACTTAAAGGTATTATATTCTTTAATAATAATAATGAAGTTATCTTACGCTATTACGGTGTGCAATGAATCTAAAGATTTATATTCACTTATTTCCTTTTTAAAACGGGTCAAAGATGAGGAGGATGAAATTAATGTTCTAGTAGATACAAAACATGTGACACCACAGGTTTTACGAGTATTAGATAATTTCAAAAATGATATAGTTACATGTGAAAGATCTTTTGATGGTGATTTCAGTGCACATAGAAATTTTCATACTAGTCAATGTTCCGGTGATTATATATTCATAATAGATCCAGATGAAATGCCAAAGGAAAAATTGATCAAAGGTATCAAGGGTGTTATAGATGAAACAAATGTAGATTTAATAAAGGTTCCTAGAATAAACATATGTTTAGGTGCAACCGATACATGGTACGAAGATCATGGCTTTACAGTAAACGAATTTGATTGGGTTAATTGGCCAGATTATATAGATCGAGTTTATAAAAATAAACCTTCAGAAATCAAATATGATAAGAGTTTACATGAATCTATAACGGGTTATGATAAATTTATATCGATTTCACCACATCCACAGATGGCTATACTACATGTAAAAAGTGTTGATAAAGATGATCATCGATGGACCGATGGTAAACTTAAAATCCGTGAAGATGATAATCTATATGATTCTTTGATGTAAAACAAATTAAGTTTAACCATGTAACACTCGGAGGACTTCGTTAACAGCTGGGTGTCGTACAATATCTCTTTCACCCATTTCAATATATTTGATATACTCCATGTCTATACACTGCATCTTGTATACCAAATCTTCAAGTCCATTTGATTTACCTAAATCACTCTGCTCTAAATCACCGGTGACGATGATCTTTGTACCTTCACCTATGCGCGTGAGTAACATCTTCATTTGATTTTGGGTCGAGTTTTGCATTTCATCGGCTATGATGATTGTGTTATTAAATGTTCTACCTCGCATATATCCAAGAGGTTCGATGGATATACATCTATCCATTTGATTACGGGTCATAGATTGTTCAAATATATCAAACATTGGTCTTGTCCATGGTTCCATTTTTTGATCCATATCACCAGGTAGATACCCCATATCTTCATCTGCTGTGATAATGGGTCGTGTAAGTACAATTTTAACCCCATATTTTTCTGTGATATATTCATTCGCTATTTGACACGCAAGCATAGTTTTACCTGAACCAGCTGGTCCTGTTCCTATAATAATTGATTTATTTGACCTAAGTGCTAAGACATATTTACATTGACCAGCGGTTTTAGGAAAGTTCATATATAGTATTTAAAGTTTTTTTCCTTATATACTTTATATGAACTTCCATTTCATTAAATTAAATTATAATGGTACATATTTAAGTATGGTAGATTCCTCGTCAAAACCACGATTTGTATGTTTTAATGAAAAAAACGTGGGAAGTAAATACATAGACTATGCGGCAGATTTTAGAGCTAGAAATCGCATTTGGCCATCACTGGATATGTCTAAACAAAATAGGAAATTGGAATTAAATGAGGAAGTACGTTTTCCATATGGATCACCTCAAATTATAAAACGTTCATTGGAAATTGAGTCATTTGATTTGAATACTATCAATTTAATAGCGCGTAGAACGAATGTATCATTTTATTGTGTTGTAAGATTTAATGGTCTTTTTGATGATCATATTGAAACGATCGATATAGCTGGACAAGAATTAGATGGTGTAGTGAGTTTAGATGATTTTGGTGAATGGATGGATCTTAGCTTAAAAACAAAGTAACTTGTATATATAACATGTGTGGTATAATTGCCCTCTTCGGTGAAGAAGTAGAAATTTCTTCTTATCTCCTTTCTCACCGAGGTCCAGATGATTATAGAACGTCTAAAATTGGAAAATGTCGAATGGACTTTTACCGTCTCGCCATAAACGATCTCACTGATGCCGGTATGCAGCCATTCATTGAAAATAAGGCTATGCTCGTATGTAACGGAGAGATCTATAATCATAAGAAGTTTCGGTTAGGACATGAAAAGAGTACAAGTGACTGTGAAGTACTCATCAATATGATTCAATCATGTGGTATCTTGAAGACCGTTGATATGATTAACGGTGATTTTTCGTTTATATATTCAGATGGTAAGCGTATCATGGCAGCGCGTGATCCCGTCGGTGTACGACCCATGTTTTACACCCGTTATGATGAGAAATCGATCGCATTCGCGAGTGAAGTAAAAGCACTTGTGTCACTAGGTTCAGCTATTCACATTTTCCCACCCGGGCATATATATGATTCATATGTCAACGACTTTGTATGTTATCACACCGGATACTGGAATGTTAATAAACATGTGAACACTCGAATGGTCGATGAAATTCGTCAAACGTTTGAAGATGCCGTACATCTTCGATTAGATAACACACAACGTGATATTGGATTCTTACTATCTGGTGGTCTTGACAGTAGTCTTATCGCATCCATCGCGTCTCGGAAAATTGGAAAGATTAAGACCTTTTCGATCGGTCTCGAGGGAAGTCCGGATCTCATAGCGGCTCGGAAAGTTGCGAAGTATCTTGACACGGACCATACAGAGGTGAAGTTTACACCACAAGAAGGGATTTCACATCTCACTGATGTGATTCATTCCCTCGAGTCGTACGACACGACAACGGTACGTGCGAGTACACCCATGTGGCTGTTATGTAAGTATATCAAACAAAAGACAAACTGTCGGTACATCTTCTCAGGGGAAGGGAGTGACGAAATTTTGGGGGGCTACCTCTATTTCCAGAACGCACCGAACGTGGATGAATTCGCGTGTGAAAACATGCGTCGTCTTCGTTTGATTCACCAGTTTGATGGGTTACGTGCGGATAGATGTGCGGGTGCGCATGGTCTCGATTTGATCGTACCATTCCTTGATAAGAATTTTATTAATTTATGTATGACTATGAATCAAAATGATAAAATTGGAGTTATTGAAAAAAATATATTACGTGAAGCATTTAATGGGTATCTTCCACATGAAATCTTATGGCGACAAAAAGACGGAATGAGTGATGCAGTTGGTACGAATTGGGTAGATGATGTGAAAATGTACGCGGAAGATAATGTTGATAATATGTTATTCAAGGAAACGCGTATAAAATCGCGTGGTCATAATACACCAATCACAAAAGAGGAAGCTCTATACAGAAACATCTTCTGGAAACTATATGGAAAACACAACGATCACCTTGTATCTGAAATATGGAGACCTAAATGGACTACAGTAACTGATCCAAGTGCGCGTCTACTTATAGAAAAGAAACCTATATAATATATATGGCACATTTTGTCACCCGATTCGATTGTAAAAATGAGGAACATGTGATATGGCTCAAGGTGGTTGGTAATAAAACTGGTCAGTCAATGAATGGTGCTAAGATTGATCTTATGTCTTACGTTCATGACAACCCTTTACCAGGAAGACCTACAGTTGAGCTCCCTACAGATTGGGCGTATATACATTTCCAATTATGTATGAAGTATGCGAATGCTGTCCTAAATGAGGATGCCTTCGTCCCGGGGGTGAAGTAATGTATATTCATGTAATGTGAAATCTTGTGGTTCCGAATTTTCATCCATGCGCATGAGTAAGACTTTACCTTTCACATCTTCTCCATTAAATGGGTATGGTAATACATTCTCATTTTCTATGAGACCATGTTCAGGTTTCATGATGACAACATCTATTTCAGGCCATTGACCAATAAATGTAGCTCTCCCCAAAAGTATTTTAAAAATTTCATTTTTCGATGGTTCAATATCAACATCGATTTCTTCTATATGATTTAGTGTTTCATGTATAAGAACTGCTTTAGTCATCTTACTCTCATTATATAAAATAATATTGATAAAAGATATATTAATAATGGAGCGTAGAACAATGTTTCTTCTCGCAATCGCCGTACTTTTGATCGTATATTTCGTGAGTTGTCAGAGTTCTATACCAGGGAACGACCCCCGCTTTGTGTTTAGTGAGAAGTACCGAGTGCAACAATCTGATTATAAATATGGATTAGTAGACACTAACCCTGCTCGCCGCGTGGGAGCTTTTTTCGATACCTGCTCCCCTGAAAATATGGGGGATTGTAAGCGTAATGATCCTTATAAAGGCCTTCCCAAACCCTAAGTAAACGCATTTTCATTGAGAAATCAACATTTCTCACTAAAATTGTATTAAAAGAGTGACTGGTGTGTTATACAAGAAAATGGAAAATACTACCCGTGATTTTGTCATTACTCGTCTCTCAAGTCTATTGGAACTACCGAAAGATGATGTTATATGTATAAATATGGAAAAAAATATATTGAATCATTCAATTAGTCGTTGTAATGATGCCGCATGGGAGAATTACAAATTTGTAAATATTTACAAACATAAATTCTTACAGATTCAGTATAATATTCGTAATTCCCCAGAATTAAAAAATAATATACTAGATAAAAAAATTAAAACGGTAGATGTTATTGGGATGAGACCAGAACAATTATGGTTCGATGGTCCATGTGCAAAACAGGTTGAAAAGAGGATTCACATAGATTTAAGAAAACAAGCCATCATTAAGGAGATACAAAATCAAGATGGATTGTTTAAATGTGGGAAATGTAGATCTATGAAGACATCCTATTATCAAATGCAAACACGATCAGCTGATGAACCTATGACAGTGTTTGTCAGCTGTCTCAACTGTGGAAAAAATTGGAAGTGTTAAGACTGTGTTCAGAATCTGTTAGGTCTGTTTCTAGGTCACCTACTGATAATACAAAGTTATATGGTAATCGCTTCTTCATAAGTGTTTTGGTACTCGCACTAGTAAATCCTAGGTAGTCACTGGGAATATCAAATTTACCAAGTTGATTTATAGTCCAATCGATCACTGACTTCAATCCAGGTCTCGCTGTAATAACTACAATTTTATACCCCAAATGTCTAGCTATATATAGGAGTTCAATCATAGGTTTGATTGGGGTACCATCTGTATATATCAATGTGTCATCTATGTCGAACATTACAGCATCATTGTTTTTAATTACACGACCCGATATATACTGTATACCCCGTTCTTTAAGAGTATCCATTAATATTATTAAAGATTTAAATTTCATCTAACCTAGATATGATCGTAGATGTTCATTGTGATGATGGAACAACTCAATTAGCACGAATAGTTCATAATTGTGCTATTACATACTCCGTACAGTTTTTAGAAAAGAACAAATATCATATGTATGATTTTGCGAATACAGTTGAAGTAATTTCCAAAGAATCTATTTCTGGGTTTTATGATACGGATGATCTAGAAAGTACACTTTTATATACAAAAGTTATGAATGGTTATGAACTCGTAGATGATAGTGAAGATTTAGATTATACAGTGTCTGAAAATGAAACCGAAGAAAGTGAAAGTGATGTGAGTCTCATTGACGAAAATGATTGCGAAGACGAAGATGAAACCTAAGTATAATAAATTCTTCTATATTATATATAATTATGGAGTATAAAGAACCAAATAAACGCGTGACTAAAAATGATAAGAAAAGTCAGCGACAAACATATTCACAAAAACACGTAAGAAATATGCTTAAACAAAAGGAGCATTCATTAGCTAAGAAAAACGATGGCACCATACAAACCCCCAAACTCTCACTACTCACAAATGGACGTATCCGAGTATGACGAAGATCGCCTATTTTCGTTTATTGGTAAGACAGGTAAAAAATTCTACTGGTTAACACATCGCTTAGAACTTGATTATATGTGGTATGATAAGAAACGTAAAGTTATAGAGTTATGGGGACCGTATCACATACATGTCAATCATCAGGCAGAACGTGTGATTCGTTGTGAACTCGAATATTTTATGAAACCTAAGTTAGGAGACGATGTCACAAAAATCCATAATGGAGCAGAAACCCCCCTCGAGGTCTCTTAAATGCCCACCACTTCAAAAGGCGGGTGAGCCTACAGAAGGAAGTTTCCTACATAGTATATGTAGATCTAAATATGCTGATAATGTCACTTATCCGAGGAGACCTGTGTATAAATATGGTGATTATCTAAAACTTCTGGAAACAAATAATAAAAATTTGGGTATACCACATGTCGATCCAAATTTACCTATATACACATATACACCGAAACCTGAAAAAATACCCGAAGTAGAATTAGATGTACCCGATCGAGTATATATGAGACTGAAATTCCTAAAGAATGGTCTCGTACGTGTAAAACTCAATGCAAGTATATGGGATTTACATAATGCATATTATCGACGAGCGATTAAACCACCATTCAAGGCAGTACTACAGGCTTATAAAACTCATGGCTTTAGTCTAAACTTTATCGAAAATATGAAAAAAAATAATGAAAAACAAAAACGTTTGGCACTACGTATAGAAAAAGTATTTATTAATATTTTTGATAAAGATCATGTTAAGAGATTGAAAAAGGAAAAGAAGAAAGAACAAGAGAAAGAAAAGAAGAAGGAAGAAAAGGAAAAGGAAAAGGAAAAGGAAAAAGAAAAGGAACAAGAAGATGAAGTCAATATTGAATTACATGAACCTGAAGAGGATGAAGAGGATGAAGAAATTGTAGATGGAGAGATGGATGTTGAACCCGACGCTGACGATGATGAAGTCGTCGAAGAAGATTTCTTATCAGATGGAGAATAAGAACCTAAGTAGTTATCATTTTTGTTATAAACCATCTTAACATGTTTATCACTAACGTCATTCTCTGTAACCTTATACTCGATCGTGGCTTCTTTAACACCCTAAAAGAAGCGACCTATCACGCAAACCAACAAAAGAGTGAAAAAATCTGGAAACTTGCTGACGACTCTGTATACTTTGGTAACGTAGAAGTTCGTGTATACAATACCAAGGATTATAAGAATGAACATTTTCTTTCTTTCATTGATTCCCATTGAAATTGCTAATATGTCATGTGACCAACATGTGGTTAAGATTCAACTTGAGACTGCTTGGTACTTTTCAAGTGAAGAAGATATTATTCACACATGTGCCCCATTTATAAAAGATGGAACAAGACGGGGATATCGTCCGGCACACAAAAAGCATCCTATGACCATGTGGATTGGATCCAGTTTAAAAAACTATATGTACGCGTGTAAGATCGGGATCGCATTGACCCTCGAGTATACGCGTAGATATGGCAAAATACATACATGTGCGAGACATCTTGAATGGTTGTATCATAATCACCCATCACACTTCGAGGAGCGTGAGAGTGAGACGGCATATTATTCACGGGAAGGTATACCTGAATGTATGCCAGAGGAATATAGACGAGAGAGTATTGTCGAGGCGTATCAGATATATTACATGATGGATAAAATGTCTTTTGCTCGATATAAAAGTGTACTAGACACTAAAAGTGTGTATACATAAACATAACTTCAGGTCTTTTTTCTGGTTCACCATACCCCAATGATTTCATAAACTTATGTACTTCATTATCTTCGGAGAAATTGTGAATCTCGATGAGTACAGTGGGTTTATGTTTCTTGAGGGTTTCTTGTGCACCCTTTAGCGCATGTAGTTCATGACCTTCAACATCAATCTTTACGAAAGATGGTGTACCGGTATAAATATCATCGAGGCGATCACAATGTACATCAATACCCTCCCCTTTCCAATCGTCTGTATGATGAAAACTCGTTCCACCATAATTGATCAATGTACTTGATTCTGTACACGCATGTGAAGGAATATGTATTTTAGATACAGTTTTTTCGTCTGATAAGGCACATGGAACAACCTCGACAGGGTACCTGAGTGCATTATTGTTTACATTTTGATTTATAATTTCATAAAACACGGGTTCGAATGAAATCACCGGACCATAATCTGAAAATATCAATGTATTATACCCGATATTCGCGCCTATATCAAGTATGTCTGTACCATGTTTATGCCATAGGCGCACATCTCGACGCATCCACGAATCCCACTCGTGCCCTCGAGCAATTGCGGGACCTATATATTCATCGTTTGATATGACACATACATCATAGATACCATTATTTACACGTGTGACGTTAATCTCCATACTATTTAGAACATGGTATTAAGCTTTAAATAAGACTTATAGATTTAAAATGATATACAAGTATATGGCGATCGATAAGACTATGAAAGACAAGCTCACTGATTCTGAGAAGAAGAAAATCAAGCAGGATAACAAGGCGAAGGCGAACCCCAAGAAGTCTGAGGCTAAGAAGGAAAAGAATGATGCGTGTCGCGAGAAGCGAAAGGAAGAGGGAACCACCA
>Ga0302127_10000212_pt1 | contig 29971 bp, 31 predicted proteins | sample CB4_SCM_MG_FD_204452 | JGI IMG/M metagenome (GOLD analysis project Ga0302127, IMG submission 204452) | Marine microbial communities from Western Arctic Ocean, Canada - CB4_SCM | ecosystem: Environmental > Aquatic > Marine > Oceanic | place: Canada: Western Arctic Ocean | collected 2017-09-24
AACGATCGTGAGACCAATTTCATCCAGTTCGGCGATATGATCCTTTAGGCCATATTCCTCAACGGTTTCTTCAATGTTGGTCGATTCTTCGGGCTGCATGTTTTGTCCAGGTACCTTAGTGGTTGCCCCATACCCTTACCTTATGCTGGTTTTAGCTTGACCAATCTTTAGAAGATATGTTTTATTCACCTTATCTTCACACTGCATATAAAAATTTCGATTCATTAACTACAGTAATAAAAAAATGGTGGACAAAAAAAAACAAGTAATAGGAGAGAAACCTACAGTCCAGTCTCGTACAACTGTATCCCTCATACGAATTATATTGGGAACTTTAGGTTTGCTAGCTACAGGGTTAATGTTGGTCTGGTTAATATTGGGGTGGACGGGTGTCACTTACTCAATTCTCGATGTCTTTGGTATGTCGGGCATACGTTATCCTGCAGGTGTGGCGATCGGAGGTTTACTTTTAGCAGCGGTCAGTTTTAATAAGTTTTAGTAATTTAAAATCATTATTATTTTCAATCAACGCAATAGGAGGAGTAATAAATGTTCAAATTGTCTGACCTTTTTATACTTTTAGCAGTAATACTATCTTTTGCCGTTTCAGGATTTCTCTGGTTCAACGGTCATCAAATGCAAGGTCTTTTCGCAGCTATATGGGTCCCTTCAATATTGGCGTTCGGAATATATTTTAAATTAGCGAGCCTTGCCGCAAGGAGTTCCAATAATGACTGATAACACATTTTTGATCTACGGGATAATCGCAACTGCACTAATGCTTGTGGGATTAGGCTTGACAATTTGGGAGTTTACTCGCGGTGCGTCGAATGACCAGAAATGATAGTTTCCGCGGGAAATAGACTCACTGGAGCTGCAGAACCTCTGTATGAATGATGAATTCACTTATCCGCATTGAAAAAATAGGGTTCTATTAAAAGTCATAATTAATATTCATTAATTAGTCCATGAAGAATATAAATACTGTAATAATTGGTGGCGATCAGCCGTGATGGTGCAACGTTATGCACACTTGCCCGCTGGGCACCTGGTGAACAACGCGAATAACATCCAGCGGGACACAAGTAGCATAAAACTGGCACACGAAGAAATTACGAAAGTGGAAAAGTCTGCTAAGTGATCGACCCGACCACCTTTAAGCAAGCAGGTCCGACCCCTGGCAGTCATTGACCTTCAAAAGGATTACCACGACACGGTGTCTTAAATTTGGATAGAAATCAGCAATTGTCATCGTTGACCAATCTTTAGAAAATATGGTTTATTCACCCTATCTTTCCGGCGGACTGGATTACAGTAACTTCCCGAAGATTTCCGGCATTGATAACAAGATGGGTGTGGAAGAAATGGTGAAGGTCGACAATATTAGTGGTATCAGTACGTGTGAGCATCACTTCGTCACGATCGACGGTGCCTCAAGGGTCGCCTATGTTCCCAATGACAAGATTATCGGGCTATCAAAGATAAATCGCATTGTCCGGTTCTTTGCGCAACGGCCCCAGGTTCAGGAACGTTTGACGCAACAAATCCTCATTGAATTGCAGGCACTACTCGAAACCGACGACGTTGCAGTGACCATAGATGCGACTCATTACTGTGTGAAGTCTCGTGGTGTGATGGACACAAAATCCTCGACGAAAACCACCGCGTTGGGGGGGCAGTTTAAGGAAAATGACAGAACCTGTGCTGAGTTTTTACGTTAGGCTTTACGGGTGTGATTGATGCATTCACTGGTTGGTTGTCTACCCCGTCGCCACACCTGATATACCTGGTTCCTGCTCTGGCGTTTCTTGAATCCTGCGCAGGCATTGGGCTTTTCATTTCGGGCGTTTTTCTTCTTTCAACAACTACCTTACTTTACACGGCAGAACCCGCATCTCTTTCCGCTATCCTGATGTTGGCATTTTCTGGCGCGCTGCTGGGCGACCATAGTGGGTATTTGATTGGTCGGCTGTTGGGCGAAAGGGTTTGGCATATGGCCTGGCTGAAAAATCGTGAGAAGACGCGATCCAGGGTGCGGAGGCAACTGGTGAAGTCTGCACCTGTCACCATCTGTGCTGGCAGGTTTATCCCGCTGCTGCGGTCAGTCACACCGATCGTTGCCGGGGTATCCGGTATGTCCTGGAGGAAATTTCTTGCCTGTGATGTGCTGGCTTGTGCGATCTGGGCGACTGGTCTGTATCTGATTCTGACCAATCTCGCCCGGTTATCATTCTAGGCCTTGTGCGCGGATCGTTAGAGCCGGCTCCGGGTGTTAACTAGTCGGTACCTTGCTCAACTTCATTGCGATATTCGATTTGGATACCGTGTAGAAAATTCCTCAGGATCTGCTCCTGGCACTCTCGATAGTGCTTGTGTCCTTTCTTTCGAAAAAACGCACTGAGTTCATGTTTGCTCAGCGAAAAATCGGCTAGCCCCAAAATCCTCAATGTGTCCTCAGCCTTTAGATTAAGGGCTATTTTAAGTTTCTTGAAGATAATATTGTTGTTGAGCTTATCTTCCGGTTCGGGTTGGGTGCCTTCTTTCTTGCCGCGCATTTCGTTAATCAGGCCGTTAAGGAAGCAGGCCAACGTTCTGTCATCGCATGGCTGCTGTTGGGGATCATCATCTTTCTTTAGCCAGTCACTTACCTGGCCCCGGGTTACGTTTAGATCTGCCTGCGAGAAAACAGTCATCATCTTTATGTCGTTCAGATCAAATGAATAGCGAAGGCGGCGGAGGATGTCGTTGTTGTTAATGGTGAAGTTCCGTTTGTTGTTGGGCGCTAGGCCCTGTTGTTAAGTCGAATACCGTCAGGTTGAATGCTAATAATACGCTGTCTATAGAGCCCGCCGATGGTTTTCTTGAAGACTTTTTTACTCATGCCAAAAAGCTTTTGAATGATCAAAGGGTCTGTTTTGTCATGAGCAGCTGCAAAGCCGTCTTGCTCCTTGAGGTAATTGATAATTGTCAGGGCGTTTTGGTCCCGGGTGTCTTGGCCCTGTTTCAGGGCGAGGTCAATCTTGCCATCGGCTCGCACATACTTAATGAATCCGCTCCTGGATTGGCCAAAACTAAGCCGTTCATTCACTTCATCTTTGTACAGTAATCCCCAATGACTGTGATTGATGATGGCCTTGAACCCCAGGTCACTGCTGTTCGCGATGATTAGGTCAACCTGCTGGCCAGGTTCAAAGTCGTGTGGTGCTTCATCGTCAAGAAATTTTTCTATTTTCGATGAGGCGGTGATTCTGCCATCAGCGCTATTCAGGTAGACGTACACCAGATAGGATTTTCCTACTTCCATTGGCCTGTGTTGTTCACCAAAAGGTGCCAGCAGGTCTTTGTCTAATCCCCAGTCCATAAAAGTACCGTAGTCGGTGTTTGCTGCGACTTTCAGGTAGGCAAATTGTCCAACCTCGACCTTTGGGGTTTGCGTTGTGACGATGAGTCGGGTTTCGGAATCCTGGTAAAGAAAAACCGGCAGGTGGCTTTCTACCGCCAGACCGGGGGGGCAATGCTTGGTTGGTAACAGGATTTCACCCAGTTCCTCTCCATCCACGTAGGCACCCTGGTCAGTGAGTTTTGATACGCGCAAAATGTAGGTATGGCCCAGGGTCAGCATGGTTGGCTCTTATCATTGTCTTGAATTAGCATTCTAAACCTCTCATCTCGGTTTTGTTCTTCTTGTTGGTACAGCATTGCCAGGGTCTTCCGGCCACGGGTGTTTTGGGTAGCGTCCTTTCATTTCCTTTCTGACTTCGCGGTAGAACAGAGAAATTGGGGGACACCGATGAATTAACGACTTAACTCAAAATATGCTGATCCGGTGTCGAAATATCCGAATGGATGTGGGTGTAAATCTCGAGATTCACACAATCGGTCAGGAGGGTTCATCGGGTTTAACGGCATTGAACCAGATACAGGGGTCATTAGGATCGCCGTTCTCGCCCCACAGTTTCTCCGCAATCCTGACACACCCACCGCAGCCATAGCCCAGGCCGGTCATTGCGCGAATGTTGTCCAGAGTTTCGCCATTAGCAATATTTTCCTCGATGGCTTCCTTGGTGACCCCAAAGCAGTAGCAAATTGTGATGGACATTAGGACCCTGAACGCAAACCGCTAACTATACCGAAATGTCGGCAGTCGTGTCACGCCGCGTTATGGATGCCAACCGCACGTAGCCTGTGGTTAGGGAAAAATTGATTACGGGGTAACGGGGGCACCGAGTACTTAATGACATAACATGTCTGCAAGACTTCTCATAGGAACACGAAAACCATAACAACGAGCGATGTGTATTCTTGGGCGATGACTGTTGATTGGTGAATAACGCGATGGGCAGCATGGAGTCTATTTGCCTATTCGCTTGAGGACGCTATTCAGACATTGACCTCCAGTACCCAGAAACTGTTAACGCAGACTTATTAAAACAAAAATCCCGCTAAGCGATACTTGGACATCTTGGGGAAATGCTGTTTATTTTTCTTATTTTCAACTCCTAATCTCGTCCTTTGCACGTTATCATCGAGCCTCATCCCAGAACGGAGAACTCGCCTTGGTAGATACGACACACATTCCACTTGAGGGCGCCCTCAACCTTCGCGATATCGGTGGCTACACGGCTGATGGTGGCGACGTCAGGCGCGGTGTCGTGTTCCGTAGCGACAATCTGAATACATTAACAGACGCCGATCTCGAGACCTTTGATCGGCTCGGGATCCGCTCGGTATTCGACTTTCGCGGACCCCGGGAAATCGAGCAACAACCCTCGCGGTTGTGGCCCAGTGTCAGCAATCACGTGAATTTACCCATAACCGGGGATGCCGTGCAGGAAAAGACTTTTGTTGAACGGGTTTTGTCGGGCGAAATCCGCGAGATTAAGGTCGATGATATTGGTGCAAACTACATCACCATCCTGGAGGCCAGGGGTGATAAGTTCGCAACTGTATTGGCATCAATTGCCTCGTCAGCACACCTCCCCATTTTGTTTCACTGTACTGCCGGCAAAGACAGGACGGGGCTTGCAGCCGCCCTCATCCACGGATTATGCGGAGTATCCAGAGACGATATTGTGCACGACTACGGGCTGTCTGATAAGTATCGACTAAAGGAGCGAAGGGCTGCGCTCACCGAACAATTTGAACCTCACGGAATTGACATCGAACCGCTGATTCCTGCTATCTCCGCGCCTCGCCAGGCCATGCGCATAGCCCTCGACCATCTCGAATCAGAATACGGTGGGATACACGGGTACGTCATCAACTCCCTGGGTATCGACAAGGACACTGTGGATACAATCCGTAAAGTGATGGTCGAATAATCTTAACCGCTAACGATAGTGAAAAGTCGCCAGACATTCCCCGAATATAAAGCTTCTAAAGTGGAAAAATTCTGGGTATGGTTTTTGACTCCTTCAACATTGGCCAATGTACATGTTAGTTGCAGAAAAGCTATTCATACAAAATTTATCGATCATTGTTGCCTGTTTTATTGTGGCCTCCTGCAGCACGTCCGCAACCAGAGAGCTAGCGCCGGGGACACCTGAATCAGTTGGTATGTCATCCGAGCGGCTTAGCAAACTCGATGATGTTATTCAGGAGTATCTTGCTGACGGTCGTGTCCAGGGTGTGGTCGTTGGCGTCACTCGACGTAACAAGGTGGTTTATTATAAAGCCCACGGCATTACAAACCCAGTAACCAAGACGCCTTTACCAAAGGACACCTTCTTTGCCATGGCGTCGTCTACCAAACCAATACTGGGGGTAGCGGCGATGATGCTGATCGAGGAAGGGCTGATCAGTCCTGATGACCCAGTGGAAAAATATATCACTGAATTCAAAGGTATCCAGGTGGCAGTGCCGACCAGTTCCGGAAGCAAGAATGCCAGTTATAAGAAAAAGAAAAAGAATAAGAACAAAGGCAAAAACAAGGGTAAAGGTAAAGGGAGGTACGAAAAACCTGCCGATTATAAGCTGGTGGATGTGAACAGGCCGTTAACCATTGGCGATCTGTTGACCCACACTGCAGGCCTGCAGACAGGCGGGTTAGGGTCAGCCGTGGCAAACCTGCAGCGGGGGCCGGAAGAAACGCTCGCGACCTTTGCGCCCAGAGTCGCGAAAGGCCCACTGGATTTTCAGCCAGGAACCCGGTGGGCCTATAGTGGTTCCGTGGGTCTGGATATAGTGGCGCGAATCATCGAGATTGCGTCCGGAACGCCTTTTAATGAATTTGTTCGTACCCGTATCTTTGAACCGCTGGATATGAAGGATACCTACTGGAATCTGCCCGAGAATAAACTGGACAGGTTGCCCGTTAACCCGGACGACAAGGGTCGATTTATAGAGTCTCCCTACTATTATTCCGGTTCCCTGGGTCTGTTGAGTACGGCACGAGACTATATGCATTTTGAACAGATGCTGGTGAACAAGGGCACCCTCTTTGGTCAGCAACTACTCAAACCTGAGTCCGTTGAAATGATGTCAACCAACAAGGTGGGCAGTCTGTTTGGTGCAGGCAAGGGTGGTTCTGGCATGGGATTCGGTTATACCGTGGGTATCACTCTGGACTCTGAGAAATCCAGAGATCCTCGTCCGACTGGCGCCTTTGGGTGGGGCGGCGTAGCAGGGACTATCTCCTGGACAGTGCCAGCGGAAGATCTGACTTTTGTGTATATGGTCAGAGGGCCGACGGATCTGCCGAGAAAGCTCACTAAGGTCGTTATGGATGCGATCATTGAAGACTGAGGAGTAACTGAATGGTATTCACAGGATACGTATCACCCCTACTACTGGTTGAGCTTGAACTGACGCAGCGAGAATATGAAGGGCACCCGGTGCCTGACAGTATCAAAGACAAGGTTGCAGCGCTCGACAAAGAAAAAGACAACATGAATATCGCAGTCATTGACCCTATCTTCGATGAACTCGATGCGCTTCCTAAGTCCGTTGACTTCAGTTATGTCCAGCCTAACGATCTTGAAGCAATTCGGCGTGAACGTCCGGACGGTCCCCGAAAGTTGGGCGATGTTGATACCACTCAGATATTGGATCAATTTCATGGCGCGTGGACCGGTCGTGCCTGTGGCTGTGCCCTTGGTAAACCTGTTGAAGGTGTCGGTATGCACGGTGCAAAGGGCATGGATGGCCGGCAGACTATCCGCACGTATCTTGAGAATCGTGGACACTGGCCACTCGATTTTTATTTCAGTGGCACTGAGGCTGTCGACGACATCAAACTCCCATGCGCGCTTTCGCAACGAGAAAATATCGAGTTTATGGAACCGGATGATGACATCCACTACACACTGATCGCCCTGCATGTCCTCGAAAAGCATGGTGCCGATTTCACCTGGAAAGATGTTGCGAACGCGTGGAATAACTGCCTGCCCTACAACGCAATCTGTACAGCAGAAACTCAGGCAATCCTGAACTACAACAATGCTGTTCCCCGAAGCGTCCTTATGAAAAGAGAGAAAGCTGACTGGGTCACGGCTGAGTACACCAGCACGCATCGAAATCCTTATCGTGAATGGATTGGCGCCCAGATTCGAGCGGATGGCTGGGGGTACGCCTGTGCTGGCAATCCGGAACTCGCTGCTGAATTCGCGTGGCGCGACGCGCATTGGACTCACCGGGCAAACGGTATCTATGGCGAGATGATGTTCGCTGCCATCATGGCGAGCGCATTTCTTGTGCATGATGCCATAGAGTTGATCAACATCGGACTGTCAGAAATCCCCGGAAATTGCCGTCTTTCAGAGGCTGTCAATGCCGCGCTAAACCAAATTGAACAAACCAATGACTTTCACGCTTATATGGATTGGGTCCAGGCGCACTATGGGGACCTAAGCCCGATACATACCGTCAACAACGCGCTGGTCGTTGTCGGTGCGATGGTTTACGGCCAGATGGATTTTCATCAGTCTATCTGTACTTCGGTAGAAGGCGCTTGGGATACTGACTGTAATGGCGCGACCTGCGGTTCCATTGTCGGCGCTGCAAGTGGTGCAAAAGGATTGAACTCAACCCTAGTTACACCCCTTAACGATACGATTAGACCCACCGTGTTTGGTTTCCAGGAAATCACCATGTCAGAGCTTGCTGAAAGGACATTGCAGGTCCACAAAAACATTCTTGGATAATCTCGCCAAGTCACCGACTTGCATCACGCCCGAAACACCTTAAAATGACAGGTCAAGATTTGTCATGATAGGTGTCGTGATGACCACCACCATTAAAGTCAGCTCTAAGGTTGAAGAAAAGACCTGGAATGATCTGAAAGCACTGGCAGAAGAGTCGCAGCGAAATATTTCTGGCGTGTTGACCGAAGCGATTAGTGAATATGTTCAGAGACGACGCATTCGTCCCGAAGTTAAGGATGCGCTGAAGTCTTCCATTGACGAGAACCGGAAGCTAGGAGAGCTTCTTGCCCAATGAAGGTGTCAAGTTCCTTACTCTGGATGAAGCGCTACTTATCCACGAGGAGCTAATCACCACGTTCGGCGGTGCCGAAGGTATTCGAGATCTTGGATTACTGGAGAGTGCTCTCTTTAGACCGCGGACAGGATACTACTCGGATCTCATAGAAATGGCGTCTGCACTATTTGAATCGCTGCTGATGAATCACGCCTTCGTCGATGGTAATAAGCGCATTGCATTTTTTGGCGTGGATACTTTCTTGCGCATTAACAGCTTCAAAATATCGGTAGCTGATGATTATGCACATCAACAATTAATATCCATGCTGGAGACGCACACCGCGAACAAAAGTAATCTCGAGAAGTTCCTGCGGCTGCATGTGATTCCTCTTTAGCGTTACGGGTATTGGAACAGAGTGACGTTGGCGGATGCCCTTGCACATCTTGGAGTACGCGTGTACTTTCGAGCGCTCACAATAAAAAAATACTCGAGATAAGATCAATGGAATTAAAGGGCAAGGTCGCAGTCATTACTGGTGGTAGTGGCGGCATAGGTCGCGCTATGGCGCAGGCATTTTTGGATGAAGGTGCGAGTGGCATTATGTTGGCAGATATCGATGCCGCTGCAGTCGCAGCGACGGCAGCAGAATTAGGCTGTGCCGGCATGGTCTGTGATGTTACCGATGAGGCACAGGTTCAGGCACTGGTGGCCGCCGCAGAAAAACAGTTTGGTCAGATCGATCTGTTCTGCTCTAACGCCGGCAAAGGTCACGCTGGCGTGCTCACCGATATAGAAAACGCAGACTGGCAGAATCAGTGGGATATCCATGTGATGGCGCATATCTATGCAGCGCGTGCGGTGCTTCCCGGTATGATTGAACGCGGCGAAGGCTATTTGCTGAATACGGCATCAGCCGCAGGATTGCTTGCGGCACTAGGTTCAGGGGCTTACTCAGTAACCAAGGCAGCGGCTGTAAAACTGTCCGAGTTTCTGGCCATCACACACGGCGACGAGGGCATCCGAGTTTCGGTGCTTTGCCCTCAGGGCGTCAATACTGCGATGGGTCCGAAGAGTCTTGGAGACGGCCAGACCGACGGTATTCTGGAACCCGAAGCGCTGGCGACGGTAGTAGTCGAAACAATTCGGGAGGAACGTTTCCACGTGCTTCCCCATCCGGAAGTTGAAGAATATGTGCGCCGTAAGGGTGACAACATTGATCGTTGGTTGCACGGCATGCGTCGGTTGCGTAGTCGGTCAATGGCTAAGGAATAATGGATGAGGCTGGACAGCTCGACCTGAGGTGTCATGACCTGGATTTCTATTGTACAATCTATACCATAACTAACATATAACTAAAGGGGATACATAATGGCAGACCAACCCGGGAAAATGACCTCCGACGCGCTTGATATTGGCATGGTGGCAAGTGACTTAGAAGCGATGATCGCATTCTACGAAGAAGGGCTGGGTATGCCACGCATCGAGGATATCGGACTGCCCGGTATTCAGCTGATCCAGTTCAAAGCAGGCAGTGGCATTGTGAAATTCAACCAGACATCGTCCACGCCGGACCCTGCGCCAGCTGGTGACCTTACCGGCAGTCGCGGTATGAAGCTGCTGACCATCGTGGCACCTGACCTGCAGGTAATCTCCAAGCAACTGCAGTCGGCAGGATTTTCTGAGCTAGAGATTCAAGACCATGGGCAGTACACACTAGCTTTTATCCCGGATCCCAGCGGTTCGCTGATTGAACTGGCTGGTGCTAAAGGTTTCGGTCCATCACCGGTGTTACAGGCAGTTGGGATCACCGTTGGCGACATTGATGCCAGTCGCACATTTCTAACAGAAGTGCTCGGTTTTACGCAGGGCAATGTTGAAGCGGTGCCGTCACTAGGTACCGACAAACACGAGTTTTCTGCCGGAGCAACCACCCTCAAGCTTTGGCAAATCGATGGTCTGGATGCACGCACCGGGCCAATCCAGGATCATGCTGGTATTCGTTACCTGACAGCCGAAGTCGATGATATTGACGCGGTATTGTTCCGCGCCCGGGATGCAGGACAGAACATCCCTCTTGGTCCTGTAGAGATCGCGCCGGGAGTTCAAATCGCCATGGTGGAAGATCCGGATGGAAATTGGTTCGAACTGGTGCAACGAAAACAGGCATAGATAGAGTCCCCTAAAATGGGTTCGGAGTAAAATTTACAATTGCGTATTCCATACCAATGGATGTGAGCCTGTTGTAAATTTTACTCCGAACCCAATTATTCCGAAGCGTCTGCGTCTGCGTCCGCGGTACAGGTTTTGATAGATAACACCGTGACGGTGCCTATCGCCATCAGCGCCGCCGCCAGCAATCGGATCCGAATATCTTCCACACCAAAGGTAATTGATGCACCACCGGCGATAATCATTGATGCGATGGCAACGATCTTAGTGCGGCGGCTGATGCACCGGCGGGCTTCCCAGTTGTGAATGATGGGCCCGAACAATCTACTGGCCAATAGCCATTGGTGCCACTTCTCTGATGATCTAGCAAAAAACCAGGCCGACAGAAGCAAAAATGGTGTCCCGGGCAACACTGGCAGAACGAAGCCCAACATCGCAAGGCCAAGGAACAGGAAACCGAGTATCTGATACATAGCTTTGCCATGTTCAATCATTGCCAATCAGTCTGGGATTAAATGGGGTCGGAGTAAAATTTACAACTACGAATACCACGCCAATTGATGTAAGCCTATTGTAAGTTTTACTCCGACCCGATTTATTCGCGACCCCATTTATTTTTGTCAAAGTGTAATAAACTCCTTCGAGTATCGTATAACTGGTTAACTCAATTGGAAATCTAAATGGCGACGAATGTAGCCTTTGAAATTCTCTACAAGGATTACTATGTTCGGGTCTTCGGGCTATGTCGACGATTATTGAATTCCGTAAACCTGGCAGAGGATGCAACCCAGGAAACCTTTATGCGAGCTTATCGAAGCTTTAACCGCTATGACAGCAGCCAGCCATTCTGGCAATGGATCGCTGCGATTGCGAACAATTACTGTATAGACCTGCTCCGACAGCGGAGCCGGACGACGAAGCTGTTCGGAGACGAGGAAGCAGAGCTGGCGCAACTGGAATCACCGCACAAGCAGGTGTTGACGGAGCTGATCGACGAACAGGATGCAGATGCCGTTAATACGGCGATCGCACAATTAAATGATAAGTATCGCATACCTCTGGTGCATGCTTATTACAACGACTCAAGCTATGAAGAGATCGCTGCTGACCTTTCGATCAGCCGCAGTCATGTGGGCGTACTATTGCTGCGAGCGAAACAACCTTAGAGATGTCAAAGTGATGGGTGCTTACGACGGCCACTACGAAGTCGATTACGATAATGTACGTGTACCCAAGGAGAATCTGTTGGGGCCAGGGGGCAGGGCTTCAAGATCGCCCAGGACAGACTCGGGCCGGGCAGAATTTTTCACTGTATGCGTTGGCTTGGTCAGGCACAGCGTGCATTTGATTTGATGTGTCAAAGAGCCAACGATCGGGTTGCCTTTGGGAAAACGCTCGGGGAGCATCAACAGATTCAGAAATTTATATTCGACACGGCTGCTGAAATTCAAGCTTCCAGATTACTGACGTTACATGCTGCCCAGAAAATTGACCAGGGTGATGAAGCGCGCATAGAAATCGGGCTGATCAAAGTTTATGGGGCAACCATGTTGCACAACGCAATAGATCGTGCCATTCAGGTTCATGGTGCGCTTGGCGTGACCGAAGATACGCCGTTGGAACGTATGTATCGGCGTGCCCGTTTTGCCCGCATCTACGATGGTGCAGATGAAGTGCACGTGATGACAACAGGCCGGCGCATTCTGAAAACTTATGCTGATGGCGGGACGTTTGACTTCGGGTTGCGCTAATCTCCTGAAGTTGCGGCGTCCTGTTCCGCATGCCGCTTGTCTAAGGCAGCTCGTATCTCAACATACCTGCCCTGTGTGATGCTATACCATCTCCCGTAGGCGAATATGGGTATAAGCATCAACGAGGGCAGACAGATACCGGCGACAATCCCCAGGTTTCGAATGATGGTGGGATCGACATCAGCCGGATTAACCCCTCGAGGCAACTGCAACCAGTCAATGATGAAACCCGCCACGACAACGCCTAGTCCGGAAATGGCCTTGTAGGCAAAACCGCTGGCTGAGAAGAAAATGCCTTCCTGGCGTTTGCCGGTTCTAAGCTCCTGTTCATCCAGAACATCTGCCATTAGGGAAGGCCCGATAATAATACCAAGAGAAATGATAAACGCAGAAAAAATGGCATTGCTTACCAATATAATTAGCAGCCACGGGTCGTCGTTGCTCGGTAGAACATCAAAGAGCCTCAGGTTGATTAAGAATAGTCCGTCAACAACACCCACACTCCAGGAAAATAAGGCGATATGTTTCTTGTCGAATCTTTTTTGTATGGGTTTTATAAGTGCAAAACCGGCGAGGGAACCGAAAAGTGCCAGGGCGAACCAGGCAATCTCTTCTGGCATGAGACCCCAAAAATAAGTCTGCATATAAATGGCGAGCGTCATGATGGCTCCCATCATCGCGCCGGTAAGCAACGTGGTGGCGAAGAACAGTAAAAAATTCCTATTCTGTAGTGCAAGGTACATTTCCTTTAAGACGTTTAGCAGTGTGAAGTTCTGCCGCTCACTGGAAAGTTTGGGTAGGTAGGGGATTTCTTTACGGCTGAAATGAGTCGAAAATAAGATAACCGCAACGACAATAATCGCGGCCATCGTCCCATAGGTGGAATAGCCTGTCGGATTGAGAAGCCCCGGTGTGTATCCCGGCGTCGTGGGAAACAGAAACCGCATCACGCCAAAACCCGCAGTGGCGCCGGTGGCCAGGCCAAAGAGGGACCGGTAAGCCACAATTGATGTGCGTTCGTGATAGTCCTTGGACAATTCGGCTTGTAATGCCTGCCAGGGTACAACGAACAGGGTCATGCTCGATCGCACGAGCACTGCAAATACTGCCATCCAGAGAAACAGCTGAAATTCCGAAAGCCCGTCGATTGGATGAAACAATAAATAGACCGCAATGCCCGCAGGAATGGCGGCTGCATACATGAAAGGGTGGCGGCGTCCAAGGCGAGAACGGAAATTATCTGAAGCGGATCCGATCATTGGATCGTTAATGGCATCAAAGAACACAGCAATGCCCAGGGCGTAGCCGCACAGCATTCCGGATACACCAAGTACCTGGTTGTAATAGAAAAGTAGGAGGGTGCCGAAACCGTAGTGGATAAGCGTTTCCGGAATTGCCCCGGTGCCCTGGATAATCTTTGTGGACAGAGGCACTTTGCGAGTGCTGGTATAAGGAGTATTCAAACTATTGTCCTTGGTAAATTATTGATGCCTCGGCATTGGACACCTGAGTGAAGCCTCAATTACGAACTCAGAATCGACTATGATATTAATATTGAGTTTAGTCAATGTTTGGACTACAGTCTATGTTTACACTGATATTCAACAAACCACAAGTGATAAGGAGAACATGGCCGCTCCCTCTTCCAGGCGTGAACGCAAGAAGCAAGAAACCCGTCATCGAATACTCTCCGTGGCAGGGGATTTGCTAGCATCTCAGGGTTTTGAATCTACTACGTTGGATCAGATAGCGGAAAGCGCGGATGTTTCAAAAGCCACATTCTACAACTACTTTCCGAACAAAGACGCACTGCTGCAGCAGATTGCTGAGATAGAAATGGCCGACATCGGCGAGTTGCTGGCCGTGGATCCCGGTGTCCATGCAGGACCGTTAGCGATGATAAAACGGACCCTGGAACTACTCTACTCAGATTCGTCTCCGGTGATGATCGTGGTCCGGCATGTGTTGCTGGATGTATTCAAGCAGGATGGGGAAATCCCGGCGCCAATTATGGCGATGAGTAATCACTCAGCCTTCCTCGACCTTGTGCAACGGGCGAAAGACGAGGGCGAACTTCACTCGGATCTTGACGTGGTTGAAATCTCACGGCTCTTTGGTTCGGCCTATCTTGCTGCTTTGGTTTTCTGTAAATCAGTGGGTAAAGATGAACTCGAGTTGTCAGAGGTCGCTAGTAGGTTAGTGGAGAGTGCCGGAGTCACCTTAGAGGAGAAAGGAACGTCATCAAAACGTTCGAAAAAGTCCGGCGCGCCATAGTACCGGCCATCAAGCGGGCTGCTGCAAACGGCAAGCCCTCTATCGTCAACGTCGAAGTGAACAAGGTATCGTCCTATCTGGACTTCAACGGGGGCGCAACCTCCTAGCGGAAACTGTTATGGGTTTTATTGGGCCTCTAAATTTCTACAACACCTCAATCATGTTTGAGGGTAGCGAAGCAGATCAAGCGGCGTTTCTGGCCGCTCGTGTCAATCAACCGACACAGATACTTGATGCGCGAGACGTTTATGGCGTCCTCGAATCTGCTAAGGATTCAACTGCGTTGCTCACCGATGGGGTGGGATTCCTGCTTGCGCGGTCGCCCAGTGCGGTTGAGGACTGGACAGATGTCAGCGACGTGCAAGCTAATTTTTACGAAGAGGCGCGAGCAGTAGTGCAGCAACTTCTGCCAACCGCTGAGATTCCGACTATCTCTAGCCACGCATATCGAAATGAAGACATCAAGGATCACAAGATGGTCGATGGGATAATGTACGGTCCGTGCGCCGCGGCTGTACACAATGACCATGCCGACGTCTTCAGTGAGGATGGCCGGACCATGACTCGAAAATTCACGGACGGTAAGTCCATGCCTGACGACCGGCGTCTGCTTGGCATCAATGTGTGGCGTTCGGTGTCCCCCAAGCCACTGGCACGATTCCCGCTCGCGGTGTGTGATCGCACCTCAATCGATTTCGATGATTTGGAATACGAGCTTAACCCCAACGGCGGCGGTTCAAATATGCATGTCTGCAAACCCAATGACAATCAGCGTTGGTACTATTACGCCGACATGACCTGCGATGAAGTATTGGTGTTTATCACATACGACTCTCATCCCGCTGACGAAATTTTCCGTCCGACGTTACACAGTGCAGTGGCAATTCCAGGCTCAGAAGGACTGCAGCCACGCGAGAGTGTCGAGGTCAGGTTTTTTGCGGAACTACCGTTGCCTGGCTAATTACCAACATCTACAAAAATAAGGAGATTAAAACTATGGCCGACATTCGCATCCGACAGATTTGTCTGGTCGCATTTGACCTCGAACGAATCATCGGGCAATTCAACGCCGTATTTGGCGTCGAGGTGTGTTATCGCAATGCCACTGGATTCCTTGGCTTAAATAATTGTCTAATCCCGTTTGGCAGCGAATTCATCGAGATCGTCTCGCCAAAACCCGAAGGGCACGATAGTGCCGGTGAACGATTCCTGAAGCGACGCGGTGGCGACGGTGGTTACATGGTGATCTGCCAACACCCGGCAGCGACATTCCATGACTTTCGTAAACGCCTGGAAGGTGAAATGGGAATTCGGATCGTCGGTGAGTATGGTGACGGCAAGCTCGGTAACGTGTTTCAGCTTCATCCGAAGGACTTGCCAGGGGCGATCGCCGAGTTTCAATGGTACGTGGACGAAGACAACCCGGAAGGACCGTGGTATGAAGTCGGGCCTAACTACTGGGATTACAAACACACCGAGATCGTCAAGGGCATCCGTGCTGCCGAAATTCAAACAATGGATCCTGCCAAACTCGCTACGCGCTGGGGTGAGGTTTATGGGAAGTCTGTTAGCACCGATGATGAAGGCAACCCTTGCCTCAAATTACAGAATTCAGAAATTCGATTTGTTGTTGAGCGCGATGGTCGGGGCGAAGGTCTCGGCGGGCTCGACCTGGTGATGACCGACCGCGAGCAAGCGCTGGCCAATGCCGAAAAGCACGGCTGCCGCACCGGAGAGAACCTGGTCACAATCTGCAATATGCGATTGCGGTTGCTGTGAAACTGCGGGTAAGGCGCCCTTTACGAAGCCGATTGGCGCAGTTCGCGCTTACCGTAACACTTGGCCTCACTAGCATTTGTCAGGCTGCCGAATACAGCCATGGCTTCTCGTCCCTCGGCCCGTTGAAATATGACGCCGATTTTGAGCACTTTGACTACGTCAATCCAACCGCCCCCAAAGCCGGCGTGATTCGGGTACCTGGGTATGACACTTTCGACAGCTTCAACCACATTATCGACAAGGGTATTATTCCGGCCTCAATTACTTGGTATGGCGGTAATAAACTGCTTTATGACCGTCTGCTGGAACCGGCTATCGATGCAACTGGGAACGCTTATGGTCGTCTTGCCGAGGGGGTCTGGGCATCAGATGATCTCGGACAGGCGGCGTTCCTATTGCGAGACACGGCCTACTGGCACGACGGGACACCCCTGACGGTGGATGACGTCATATTTACCTTCGAGTCCATCAGGAGTATTGGTTCCATCAGTTTGCGATCGCTATTCAGCGTGATTGAGAACATCGAGCGCATCGGCCCGCGCGAGGTCCTATTCACCGCTGTTCCTGGTTCCATTGATGTTAGGGATTTTGTAGGCATTATCGGCACGATGCCAATTATTCCCAAGCACTACTGGCAGAGCAGAGATATCACAAAAACTACGGACGAACCGCCGCTGGGTAGCGGTCCTTACCGCATCGGCGAAGTCGACCTTGGCCGTAAACTTAACTTTCACCGGGTCGAAAACTATTGGGGCAAAGATATCGCCGTCAACAAAGGGCGATATAACTTCGAGAAGGTGAAGTACGATTACTTCCGCGACGAAAACGTCAAGTTCGAAGCCCTGAAGGCTGATGCGATAGACATTTTTCAGGAATCGGTGGCCGCGAACTGGACTAAGGGCTACGATTTTCCGGCCGTGAGGGCCGGGTATTTTAAGAAGGAACTGATTGATCTTTCCGGACCGAAGCGACTTACCTACCCGCTGATGTGGAACCTCGATAAAGAGAAGTTTCAGGACGTCCGGATTCGAGAAGCATTGTCGATACTATACGACTCCAAGTGGATCAATAGAGTCATCAATGATGGCTTCAATGTACATGCCAATAGTTACTTTCCCAACTCGCCGATGGCTCAGCGTGGTCTGCCTTCACCGTCTGAATTAAAATTACTCGAACCATGGCGGGGTCAGGTTCCTGAGCGCGTATTCACGACAGAATGGATTGCCAGGGAGTCGTCGGGATACGGATATGACAGAGATGTACTGAAGCATGCGCTCGAGCTGTTCGCCACCGCCGGCTGGGAGATTAAAGCCGGCACGATGATCAACATTGAAACGGGTGAACCGTTCTTCATCGAATTCGTGCATCCGGCCCCGACCAGTAAGCGCGTGCTGGGCTCTTTTCTGGAAACCTTAAACAGGGTGGGTATCGAAACGGTCCTGATTGTTCCCGAAGTCTCAAACTGGTATTACCGCGTCAGGAGCGGTGTATTCGACGGAACAAACCTCGACTTCGCGCCGAGTAGCCGGCCCGGTCAACTGTTGAAAGCGAAATTCGGCAGCGCGGCGGCAGAAGGTCCCTGGGGCACGAATTGGAATAATGTCCGCAACCCTGCGGTGGATGCAATGATTGAGCTCATCAGCACGGCGCGCGATCCGGAAGTTTTCTACTCGGCGACTCGAGCGCTTGACAGAATCCTGTTGTGGAACTTCTACAATGTTCCCGCCATGGTCGCGCCCGGGGTACGACTGGCATACTGGAACCGATTTGGTATGCCGCAAGGCCAGCCCAGACTGGGGAGCACCGCCTGGCTAGACACTTGGTGGTGGGATTCAGAAAAATCGGCGCAAATCGATTCCGGCATGGCCGAGCTAACGGGAAAGCGAAGGGACTACTGAACCGACAGTCAGCCGGTTACCATTCGAGATCGTCGGGGATCTGAAAATTCTTGTAAGGATCATCTTCGTCGATCTCATCCTGCGTTCTGTCGTATAGATACAGGACAACACCATCAAGACGATCCATGATGCGCCGAGCGACTTTTTCTGGCACCAGGTCGTAGTGATCGTCCTGTTTGACGATGGCGAGATGGCCCTTGTTTAGTTGAGTCTTATTGAGTGATGAGACGAAAAGCTTCTTCACTTTGTTCTGCTCAGTGAAGTTGTATTCGATATCACCGGTCTCACGCTGGCTGTTCAACGTGATGAGTTGTTTTACCTGCGCAGACAGTGCTTTTTTCTCCGCCGCGATTTTAATCTGCTCGTTTTTCTCTCGATCCCCGGCGTTCTTTAGCGCCTGGGCCTGCTGCGCTTCAATTCGCGTTTCGTCTACTTCTAAGCCTTTCTTAACGCGCATCTCCTGCCGATGCATACCTTTGTTGGCTTTGCGTATCTGCTTTCCGGTAACCAGGCCAGCCTGTTTAAGCTGATCCTGCAGGGAACCACCCCTATTCTTTTTGGCCACAACTATTATCCGCTTGTCTCAATATGCTTAGGTACAGTTTGGAGATAAATGGGGTCGGAGTAAAATTTACAATTGCGAGTTCGGCCCCAGTCGTCGTAAGACTTTTGTAAATTTTACTCCGACCCCATTTATTCGCTGATATAATCGTTGATAGCTAGCATGAAAGAATAGTAAACGAACGCTAGCTCACGAAGGAAAAAATGATGACAAACTCTACCCCCGCGCGCAGTCTGGTCGAAGCATTCGGCGACCTTGACGCCCTGGCCAACATGTACACTCCCGACGTCACCTGGCGACTCAACCATTCGCTCGCACCGAACATAGCAGGACCCCACGTTGGTAAAGATGCAGTCTGCGCCTTTAACGAGGCGGTCTTTACTAAGTTCTACGAGCCTGGGTCGGTCACGGTTGAGATTCTCGACGAAATTGGCGATGAGTCCTCGAGCGTCGTCCGCTTCGTGTTTCGTGCGATGAGTCGTCGTGGCAACCCCTACAATGTCGAATACGTGCTATTTGCGAAGACGACCGGGGGTCTCGTTCACGAGGTCGTCGAACTGCTCGATTCGCATGCGTCGAATGAGCAGCATCAGGGCAATGCTGTGGGCGTTCCACCAGCCGCCTAAAGGCGCACGAGACTGCAGACCATAATTGGAGCCAATGAATGACAGAGTTTGATGCCTTCCAGGTAGAAATGTAGCCGCGGCCTGATTATCCGCTTGAGTTTAAACAGGGTGTCACCAGAATGGAGCAGGGCCTCCATAAGGATGTGCAGCAGTTTCTAGGGCCAACAGGTGCCCAGCAGCACCTAGTGCCGCAGTACGTGGCCCGCGCGGGCGCCGGTTGGTTCGCCTTCGAGCATGTTGATTCGTCCATTGACCAGCGTGGCCTTATAGCCACGTGACTTCTGGATGTAACGTGGCACCCCGCCGGGGAAGTCATTGACCAGCACAGGCTGCAATTCTGTCACCACATCCGGATCAAACACGTTAATATCAGCCTTCATGCCAGTTTGCAGCGTGCCACGGTCACGAAGACCGACGACAGCCGCCGGGTCTGCCGACATGCGTTTGATGGCCTGAGGCAGGGTATACACACCCGCTTCGCGCACGTAGTAGGAGAGCATAAAGCTGGGCCAGCCAGCATCCATGATCATTGAGACATGCGCACCCACGTCACCAAGACCCGGGATGAGATATTCACTGGCAAAGAGGTCAGCATTTTCCCTTAAATTGCCACCAAACATGCGACAGCTAAAAAGGCCGCGGCCAGCGCTTTCCCTTGATACGCGCAGGAAGGTTTCGGACCAGTGTTCGCCAGCCGTTTCGGACAATTCAATCAGGTTTTCTGCTGAATTGTGGTTAGGTGCTTCGTTCATGCCCAGGAAATACACCTTCTGCATCGGGAGAGAGGTCGATTTTGGTTGTCGGGCTTCAATCACCAGTTGCTCGCAGAAGGCCCCATCATTGATAGCGCCAAGTCGTTGCTCGAAGTTCATGGCACGTAGCGTTTCCCAGTTGGCACCCCTGACCGGCAGACGCGACTGCAGGCCAAACAGATAACCGGAACCACGGGATGGTATGAGCGAATCTCGGCAATTCGGCCATTTTCAAACAGGTACCACTCTGTGCCACGCAGAATTTCAGGCTCACCAGTCGCGTCAGGTACCCAACGCATACTCCATTCGATAACAGCTTCAGATTCCTGCACAACACAATGATCGAGCTGCCAGTTGGCCTGTGTCCTGGGGCCGACCTTTGCCCAATAGGATGCAAGTTCCAGGGAGCCCCGTACCGCACTATGATCGACAAAGTAGTGAATCACATCCGCAGTGAAAGTGGATTGCATCAGCTCGATATCCGCGCTGTTACAGCCCGCATAATAGGCCTGAATGATGTCTATAAACGGGTGACCGGTTGTTCTCGGCATATTGTATTTCCTGATGTGATTCACTAGCTAAGAGTGTATCCGATTGCGTCACTGTGATCAGCCATGAGAGAGTTTGATGCCGAGGGTGTATGGTAGCAACCACAGAAATAACGAAATTTAAGGATAAACAATGAAAATAGGCGTGGTATTTCCACAGACAGAAATTGGATCAGATCCTGCCGCGGCCGCAGCCTACGCGACGACGGCGGAGTCGCTGGGATACAGCCACCTGCTGGCTTACGATCACGTGCTGGGTGCCAATACCGCTAGCCGGCCTGACTGGCAGGGGCCCTACACAATGAACAGTATGTTTCAGGAGCCGCTGGTGCTGTTCAGCTATCTGGCGGGCCTCACCAAATCGATTGAACTGGTGACCGGTGTCATCATCCTTCCCCAGCGACAAACTGCACTGGTTGCCAAACAGGCGGCGTGTGTTGATGTGCTGTCGGGCGGGCGTTTGCGATTGGGCGTCGGCACCGGCTGGAATGAAGTCGAGTACGAGGCCCTGGGAGAAAATTTTAAGAACCGCGGACGTCGTAGCGAGGAACAAATTGACCTGTTGCGCCGCCTGTGGAAAGACGAGGTCATTAACTTTGATGGCGAGTGGCACAAGGTTACCGATGCGGGATTAAACCCGCTGCCGGCAAAACGACACATACCCATCTGGCTGGGCGGTCTCGCTCCAGCTGTCATCGATCGTGTTGGCCGAATTGCCGATGGCTGGTTTCCATTTGTGAACAAGAACCTTGCCAGTCAGATTAAGCAGGTTCATGAGGTTGCCAAAACTGCCGGGCGCAACCCCGCTGACATTGGTATCGAATGCATTGTGCCTGTGGGCAGTGATGCTGATTTTCTGATGTCTTTGCGCGATCAAGGTGTAACACAATTCGCGCTGGTCACCATGAACATCGGGCTCAAAGACCCGCAGGCACACATCGACGCCATCAAAAAAGCGCGAGAGACATTGGAAGGATTCTTTTGAACAACACTGTATTGAAACTCGACGATGAACTGATGCGTCGGTTTATCTGCGACGGCGTATTGGTTATCGATTCCGGGATGGATGATGCTTTACACGAGACCATTCGTGTCAAAGGTGAATCGGTAAACCGCAGTTTTCCTGACATTGGAGGCAACATACTGCCCGCGGTATCGGAGCTTCAACAGGTGTTGGATGCACCCCCTATTAAAGGCGCATTACAAAGCATCCTGGGCGAGGACTATATGCTCCACCCATCCAAGATGCTTGTGCCCAGTGAACCATTAAAACCCGAGGAGCGAAACATCGAGATGCGCGGGGATGAGGAGGGGCTTCCGCAGGGCGAGAATTCAAGGAGTTTCACGTACTGGCACAAGGACACCTCCGGCCCACGGGGTCGTGCCCGATACCACGTGCCCCGTTTTGTATTCGTCTATTATTTTCCGCAGGATACACCGTTCGAGATGGGCCCCACACGGGTCATCCCCGGATCGCAGTATCAGGATCACCTCAGTAAAGCTGATCACGCATTTGCCTATGTGCCCGATCAGGTTCGAGCCGGGACGTGCATCATCGCTGCGCTGGATATCGACCACGCGGGCATGAGCAATCTCACGGATCAGACTCGTTATATGTATAAATTCACTTTTATGCGTACCAGGAATCCACAGTCGCCAAGCTGGAATGGTGGTGATGGAGAGTGGCAGCCGCCCGAGCATAAGCTTGGTGGTTACCAGCATCCAGAAACCTGGACCTATATGTGGAACTGGCTACGGGGTATCAGGCCCGGTAGTACCGAGCCGGCCGGCAATATCGAAGAGCATGTTGGCAACTTGAACAGTTATGATCAGCAGAAACGATTGGCTGCCATCTATTCACTAGGTACGATGGGTGAGCCGGCGCTTGATCCACTAGTCAACAGTTTGCTAAGTGTTGCGGGCAAGGATCGGATTGAACCTGCCTATACACAACAGGCCGGTGGAAAATTTGTACCAAACGGGGATCCCCGGGTGCGGCGCTGGCTAGAAGGTGGCTATATATTCCAGGATGAAGCCTTTGCGCTCGGGTGTCTGGGTGGAATCGCTGTTGGCCCCTTGATTAGGTTGTTGGATAATGCGGACCCTTGGATACAAATGAACGCAGCTTTTGCGCTGGGAGAGATTGGCAGCACCGCTGACCAGGCAATTCCAAGATTGGCAGAGATGCTGGATGACCCTAACAGTCGCGTCGTGCGTGCAGTTCTCGAAGCAATTGCCTGTATTGGTTCAAATACCAAGGCAGCACTACCAGCCCTGGAAAAGTTGTTGCGCAGAGATCGCTCCAGTTGGAATGAAGATATGAAACTGGCGTTTCTTCCCGGTGACCAGATCCATGTTAGTGCTGTGCAAGCTTTGCTACTCTCTGATATCGATCCAGCAGAAGTCGAGGATCTCATGGTCGAACTACTGGAAAAACCTTCTGCGACGGTCACGGTACCAACCATCGCTCTGGAATTCCTGATTCGCCATGGCAGCGATCAATCAACGCGGCATGCAATTTCTTATCTGCAGGCGCATCGCTGGGATGACACGAAACCGCAAGCCAATGTATCGTAGAATAACAGGCATGATAATTCTAACGATTTGTACACCACCAAATTAAGATGACGGAGTAATTTTTACTATGAAGCTATGCTGTTTGTTCACACTGCTGTTAACGGCAACCCATGTGTTCGCGAAACAACCCAACGTTATCCTGGTCATGGCCGATGACATGGGGTGGGCGCAAACCGGTTACTACGGTTATCCCTATCTGAAAACCCCTAACCTGGACGATATGGCCCGTCATGGACTTCGGATGGACCGATTTTATGCCGCCGCGCCCAGTTGCACGCCAACCAGGGCGTCAGTACTCACCGGTCGGACCAACGACCGTACCGGGGCATTTCGCGTCGGACAATCGATTAACAAGCAAGAGAAGATGCTATCCACTGCGTTTAGTGAGGCAGGTTATGCAACGGCGCACTTTGGTAAATGGCACCTCAATCATGTTGGACGAGAAGGAGAACATCCGCTTCCAGCCGATGACCCTCATCATCCAGGTCAGCTAGGGTTTGACTATTGGCTTAGTACAACCAGCGGGTTCGATCTCGGTGAATTCGAACTGAGTCGCAACGGTACTCGCGAACTGTTTGAAGGTGACGGCTCAGAAGTGATCGTCGCGGAGGCCGTGAAGTATATCGGTAAGCAGGTTGCACAGGAAAAACCTGTATTCGTCGTTATCTGGTACTCAGCACCCCATGGTCCGTGGACGGCAACTGATGAGGATATCGAGCCTTTTTTGAGTAAGGTAGATCGAACCTCGGCCAATATGCTGGGTGAAATTGTTGCCATCGACCGGTCGATCGGTCATTTAAGACAGGGGCTCAAGGATCTCGGTATAGCAGACAATACCCTGGTCTGGTTCACCAGTGACAATGGTGGTAGCCCCAATACCGATGTCCATTTCCAGGAATCCCCAGAAGGGGAACGAGTAATGACCTATCCTTCAAACTGTAGCGATAAACTTGCCCCGAACCTGACACACGAGGAGGCGATGGGAGAGGGGTGCCTTAGGGGCGTGGATCCAGATAGTACAGGGCACCTGCGTGGCTTTAAGAAAGATTTTTACGAGGGAGGACTTCGCGAACCTACCATCGTGGAGTGGCCAGCAGGTATAAAACCACGGGTCTCAAATTTTCCATCTGGCACCGTTGATATGTTCCCCACATTGATCGATATCGCAGGGCTCAGCGCCGATTCCATCAATAAGGTACACGATGGCATCTCACTCGCTGAAGTGTTCAAGACAGAACCAGCGCGACGGGATCAACCGATGGGTTTTCGGGCAAGTGGTGGTTGGATGTGGCTGGATAACGATTGGAAAATCGTTAAGAACACCGATTACAAAGGTGAGGATAACGATAAACCGTATGAGTTATTCAACGTCATTGGCGATCCGAGTGAAGCGCAAAACGTGATCGACACTTATCCCGATATCGCCGCTCGGTTGTATAAACAATATCAGCAGTGGAGTCTTTCAGTCAGCCGTAGCGCATTAGGTGCCGACTATCCTGAAGGCAAAGTGCTCCCAACCGGTCGCAAACCGGATCCTGTTGTCCATGAACTTCGGGCACAGCGGTTCAAGGAATGGGCTCAGGAAGTACACGCAGGAAGCGAGTGAGCGCCAGAGTGTTAACGTGTGTCAGGCTTTTGTAAATTTTAAGCTGATTATATCTATCTCTGCCCCCTTAGCTATATGCTGGGCGCTCCGAAATCGAGGAATTAGTGGGTGGCGACAGACGTAGCACTTGTGGAAGACCAGGCCGATGTGAATATCTCCTTCCGCGAGGTTGTTGCGCTGTTGGCTCGAAGCTGGCCATATTACAGGCCGCAACTCAAACACCTCCTGGCGCTTCTGACCATGAGTATTGTCTCCGGTGGTGGCATGCTGGTTACCACCGCAGTGGGCATGGATATACTCAACAACGCAGTGCTTGTTGGAGAACCCATCACCGATCTGCAGGCGGACATCTTCTTTGTTGATGAGACCTATGTTGTAGTAGAACCTGCTGAGGCGGATACCGAGCGCCAATTGCTGAGTGATGAGCAGCGCCACACGCTGCGAAACCATTTTTTTGCCTGGACAGCAGTACTGGGCGCCTGTTCGTTAGCGATTTTTGCAGGTGGCTACTGGTACATGGTGTGGATCTTCGCAAGGATCAATCAGGCCTTACGGGTCGTTATGATTGAACGTGCCGAGCACCTGTCATTACGTTACCACAGTGAGTCCAGGACCGGTGATGCCATGTACCGAATCTACCAAGACAGCGCAACCATTACCAATGTCTTCAAGAATCTTGTCATATCACCCCTTCGCGGGGTTGTCTGGCTGCTGGGCGCATTCCTTTTTTTGCTGGCATTCAGCCCGACGCTCGCGTTGATATCCGTCGTCACAGCGGTGCCTGTTTGCGCGCTGTTTTACTACTCCACACCACATATCCGGCACTGGGCTCGCCAGGCCCGTGAAACCAACAGTAATCTCACCTCCTGGATTCAGGAAGTCTTCACCGGTATTAAAGTCATTAAATCCAACCGAGCTGAAGGCATGGTGTTTGATCGTTTTGTTGCGGATTCACAACAGGCACTGGATGCTGCTTTTTATCTCAGATTTAGTATTGCCGTTCTAAAGGTGGGTGTCACAGTGTGCTTTATGATGGCACTGCTAGTGATGGAATATTTGATGGCAGACTGGACCATTACTGAAAAGGCGACCTTTCTGGGTGGGACGGTCGCTTTTGTGGGATTTGCAGTATGGAATCTGGGTGCCTTTCAGACAGCCGTAGCTCAGGCTTCGCAGATGAACGTCATGGCGCGAGAGCTCGCCGAATTCTGGGGTATTGGTCAGGACCTTGTTGTTGGTCTGAAGCGGGCGTTTTTCCTGTTGGACCTGGAACCGGAAGTGACCGAGGTGGAACATCCGGAAGCGTTTCCGATACCCATCGCCAGTGTTACCTGGAAGGACGTGAACTTTGCCTATACACCGGACAAGCCACCTGTTCTTCAGGGAGTCAACCTGCAGGCTGAATCGGGCACTATTACCGCCATCGTTGGTAGTACGGGAACCGGAAAGTCTACCCTGATGTCATTGTTATTGCGTTTGTATGATCCAGATAGCGGAGAGATCAGCCTTAATGGCACGCCGGTCAGCCAAATGAAGATTAATGAACTGCGCGGCAACGTCGCCATCGCCCTGCAGAAGAATGTACTGTTTGCCAAAACCATTGCAGAGAATATCGGCTATGCGGCAGATGCAACGCGGGCTCAGATAGAAGCCGCCGCGAAAGTGGCCTGTGCCCATGATTTTATTCTTGAAATGCCGGATGGTTATGATACTGAGCTGGGTGAGCGGGGCGGCAAGTTGTCTACCGGACAGCGTCAGAGACTATCCATCGCACGGGCTATTCTTCGAGATACGCCGGTGCTGATTCTGGATGAGCCTACTGCCTCTCTAGATGCGCAGACCGAGCATCAGGTGTTACAGAACCTGCAAGCGTGGGGTCGGGAACGGGTTGTTTTTCTGATTACCCATAGGCTCTCTACTATTCGGAACGCTGATCAAATCGCCTTTATGAAAGATGGCACGGTCTGTGAACTGGGGCCTCATGATGCATTGATGAAACTGGATGCGGGTCACTACAGGGATTTTGTGGAAACAGAGCTCTACAGCATCAAGGACGAAGTGGAGGCCTCGTCATGAGTGAGGCCAACATGAACAAATCCGATGAAGGCATGTACGATGATCGTGTCGACACTGAAACGGACATTTCGTCAGCCGAGGCGCTTGTCTTGATGGGTCGATCCTTTCGCCTGTTAAATACCGTCCGAGGCCTGTTCTTCACTAAGCTTTTCCTGGCTCTGTTGGCAATTTCCCCGGTATTACTGGTTCCCTGGTTCGGCAAAATAATTGTCGATCAAGTGTTGTTGCAGAAATCGTTCGGCGAAACAGAAGTTCTGTTCCCCCCCTTTATGGATCCGTTTGTCTCTCTGTTTTCAACTATGAGTCCGATGGGGATTATGGGGGCTATTGTTATTACCTATATCGTATTGATCGGCCTCTTCGGCGTGCGTGGCGGCGGTACTACTGTGGCGTTGACCTTTAATCAGGGCCAAGATAATGCGACCCAGTCAGAAGCAGCCCTGAGCGCGGGTAGCAGCTCCGCGGGTGGTCTGCTTGGCCTCACCGAAATGCTCGTGACAGTGCGCCTCACGCAAAGCATTGCCAATCAGCTACGTACACGATTGTTTGATAAGCTAACACGGCTGCCAATGATTACGCTGGATGATCACCGCATTGGGGATTCTGTGTATCGGGTCATGTATGACACACCGATGGTGCCGGATATCTGCTATAAGCTAACGCTGGTTCCACTGGCCACTATCGTGGTCGCGGCCATCAATGTGTATCTGATTAAATATAGCTATGGTGTAGTCGCACCTGAAATCGTCTGGATCGCCCTGTTCATGGTGCCCCTTGCGCTGGTCGTTACTCTGCCCATGTCAGCATTTGCACGGCGGCTTAATCAGAAAAGCCGCGCATCCGGTGCAGCCACAACCAATGCCATGGAGGAAAGCATTGATAATATCAGTGCAGTGCAGAGTCTTGGTGGCATGGATCAGGAATCAGCACAGTTCAAGGATAAGAGCGCTGAATCCTACAAGCGATTTTTGAATGCATGGATGTTCCAGATGTTCATTCTTGCCCTCGGTGGTACGTTGACTATTAGTGTGGGCATTTACATAGCTATCTATATTTCCGATGCAATTATTGTCGGTGATATGAGCCCCGGTGACTTTGCAGTGATGCTCGGCATTTTTTCGTCCATTGCAGGTAGTGCTCTGTTGTTGGGTAGCTTATGGATTGGTTTGCAAACCAATGTTGCCGCAGTTCGTCGAGTCTTCTTTTTCATCGACTATGAAACGGAGGATGTGAACCTGGAAAAAGTACCGGATCAGGGTGTTCGTGAATCAGTCAGTCTAGAAAACCTGGGTTTTCAGTACCCGGATGGTCGCTGGGCACTGCGCGATATCAACCTGGACCTTAAGGTCGGTGAACTAGTTGCTGTTGTCGGTCCAACGGGTGCGGGTAAGACAACAATGGCCTATATGTTGCCTGGATTTTTGAAGCCCACAGAAGGATGTGTCCGGGTTGATGGTATCGATATAGCCACCATGAATACCGACTGGCTGAGGGATCAGGTGTCCTATGTGTTTCAGGAACATATGCTGTTCTCCGATTCCGTCCGCGCCAACCTGTTGCTCGCTAACCCTGTCGCCAGCGAAGCTGAAATAATCGACGCCTTAAAGACGGCGGGCGCGTGGGAGTTTGTAGAGACACTGCCCAAAGGACTTGATACCGTTCTTGGCAAAGCCGGTGATTCCCTGTCGGTGGGTCAGCAGCAGCGTCTGTGTATTGCCAGAGGTCTGGTGCGGGAAACCAAGATATTGATTCTCGACGAACCAACTGCAGCACTGGATCCCAAAACTGAAATCGCCCTGGTGAGTTCTCTCAGGAAGGCTGCCGAGGGCAGGCTGGTAGTCGTCATTGCGCACCGTCTCTCAACGATTCGCCGGGCGGGTAAAATCGTCTTCCTGGAAGATGGCAGACTTATGGAAGCTGGTAGTCATGATGAACTGATGGCAAAGGATGGTGGTAAATACCGTCAATTCGTGGAACTGCAGTCAAATCCGGACTACGGATAAGGCCCAGCAAGCTATTTCAAGGCGGGTTCAATGCAACCTAGGTCGATCAGTGAATTCCCCGTATCACGCAGAGTATCCATAACGTGATGAGACTTAAGCCCTAGTTCATTGATAGCCTTAGTACACTTTGCTCGCAGGAGTGAATCAGATGGGTCCGGTACATAATCACCGGCAATATTGATGTTGGGGAACAATTCGCCAAGTGCATCCAATAATCCGCGCATGGTTAGCTCGCCGGACTCATCTGATGCACACGCCAGGTAACGTGAACCATTAGTGGCTACCTCACTGGTTGCAGCGAGTCGCTGTATCTCAGCGATGTCACGCACATCGATAATATTCCAGGGTGTACCTGCGGGTGGAAAGTCGGTTGTGCCGGCCAACATAAGACCAATGCGATGTTGCCAGACAGCATCGTGGGGTTTACCAAGCAGTGGCCCAAGCACATGACAGGGGCAGACTGAGATCACATCAATGCCATTGGTTTCGCCAAACTCATAACCATACTTCTCTGTATCAACCTTGCCCTTGGCGTAGGAAGAATGCTCGACATTCCAGTTCATGAACGTCTCACCCTTTCTGTTGGTAACCGTAAAACGTTGTTCCAAGGTTTCGTAAGAGCCCCCTGCCCAGTCGTCCTCAGTGTATTCGTAATCAGCCGGACGGCCCGGCAGACCAGGACCCATGACTGCAGCTGTAGAAGAGGTGTAAACCACACGTTTTACAGTGCCTGATTTTTTGCAAGATTCAAGCACACCAGCGGTAGCATTGAGGAGTCCTTCGTACATGACTTCCGGTGCTGGCCAGCCGGTCGCCTTATTGGTCCCGATATCAGCGGCGACATGGAACACGGCGGCGCAACCGTTAAATGCTTCATCATAGGCACCTTCTGCTGCTTTCATCAGGTCACAGGAGAACAACTCAATGCTGCC
>Ga0302127_10000214_pt1 | contig 29765 bp, 29 predicted proteins | sample CB4_SCM_MG_FD_204452 | JGI IMG/M metagenome (GOLD analysis project Ga0302127, IMG submission 204452) | Marine microbial communities from Western Arctic Ocean, Canada - CB4_SCM | ecosystem: Environmental > Aquatic > Marine > Oceanic | place: Canada: Western Arctic Ocean | collected 2017-09-24
CGGCCGCAGAAAGTCTGAAGCAGGTCACCAAGACCTTCGCGATCACCGATGGCGCTAATGGCGCCATTACCTTTGATGGCCATACCATGAATCAATCTAAGGGCGTTGAGGCCAAGGCGATCGACACCAATGGCGCTGGCGATATGTTTGCCGGTGCTTTTTTGTACGCCATCACCACAGGCAAACGTTATGCCTGGGCAGCAGATCTAGCTAATGACTGTGCCGCAAGGGTCGTTGCTCAGTTTGGGCCGCGACTTGAGGCTTCAGAGTTTGACGCTATAAAGGCAAAGTTCGGGATATAGTGCTCGGGTTATAGTACTCGGCTTATAGTGCTCGGGTTATAGTGCAGTTGGTAGTTGGTAGTTGGTAGTTGGTAGTTGATAGTCGATAGTCGATAGTCGATAACGATGATTGGGCGATTACCGAAGGGTAAATCATGATAGCAAACATTAAAAAAGCAGTGATCCCAGTGGCAGGCCTTGGCACGCGCATGCTGCCTGCGACAAAGGCGATCCCAAAAGAATTGCTGCCCGTGTATGACCGTCCCATTATCGAGCATGTGGTTAAGGAGGCTATCGCAGCGGGCATCACTGAGATCATACTGGTGACACGAAGTGGCAAAGAGGCGATCGAGAATCACTTTGATGCGCACTATGAGCTTGAGCACCGGCTGGAAAAGAAGGGCAAAGAGACCATCCTGGGTACGGTCAAAAACATCATACCCGGTCATGTCACGGTGACCTCTGTTCGCCAGAGTGATGCGCTGGGGCTGGGGCACGCGGTTCTCTGTGCTAAGCATCTCTTAAATAACGAGCCCTTTGCCGTTTTGCTGCCCGATGTTCTGGTGCTTGATCAAGAATCGCATGATCAAAACTACAGCTTTGCCGCCATGACGGATGCCTGGAATGAGACCGGTGTGGGCCAGGTGATGGTGGAGCGGGTTGATTCCGAGGCGATTGAAAATTACGGTGTTGCTGACTTGAATGGAGAGGCGAGCGAGCCCTTTAACAGTATTCCTCTAAAGGGCTTGGTTGAAAAACCCTCCCCAGAGGATGCGCCCTCCAATTTAGCCGTACTGGGTCGCTATATTCTCCCCTCCAAAGTGTTAGAACTGCTGGAGACGACCGTTGCCGGTGTCGGTGGTGAGATACAGCTGACCGACGCGCTGGATGAGCTACTTAAGCGTGACGGGTTAAATGCCTTTGAGACTGACGCTGGGATCTTTGATTGTGGCAATAAGCAGGGATTTTTGAGTGCAAATTTGGCGGTGGGCATGCGCGATCCTGCAACCAGGCAGTCCATTAAAGAACTTATCGAAAAGAATGATTGGTAGGGTTCGATAAAGGCTATTATCGTTAGTGATCTCAGAATAAATAAATACGATAAGTAGCCCTTATGGCTTGCGAGAGAGATGAGCGTCCGTAGTTTCTGGAGTCTACAAAAAGACAATAACTAGAGACAAATACTAACAATTTAAGAGTGTTATAAAGTTGACTACAAAAATAAAAATCACGGTGGTTGGGTCTGGTTATGTCGGCATGTCATTATCGGTGCTGCTTGCTCAGTATAATGATGTAATCGTTCTTGATGTGGATGCTTCCAGGGTTGAAAAGATTAACAACAAAGAGTCTACGGTAGCGGATCCTGACATTGAGTTATTTTTAAGTAACAAGTCGTTATGCTTAACTGCGACGCTCGACAAAGAGGTTGCGTATCTAGGTGCCAGCTTTATCATTGTAGCAACACCGACGGACTATAATCCTGAAACCAATCGATTTGATACCGGTTCGGTGGATGCAGTGGTTGAGAGTGCGCTGCAGTTAAACCAACATGCGCTGGTGGTTATAAAGTCAACTATTCCTGTCGGGCATACAAAGTCTTTGCAGGAAAAGTTTGGTACTGACAGGGTCATTTTCTCACCTGAGTTTTTAAGAGAAGGGCGGGCGCTAAAGGATAACCTATATCCCACGCGAATTATCGTGGGTAGCCAGTGTGGCGGCGCTGGGCAGACGTTTGCGGCACTGTTGCGCCAGGGGGCAGAAAAGGAAGATATAGAGACTCTTTTCACCGGCGCCACTGAGGCTGAGGCGGTTAAGCTATTTGCCAACACATATCTGGCAATGCGGGTATCGTTCTTTAATGAGCTTGATTCCTATAGTCTGGCTCATAATCTTGATGCCAAAAGTATTATAGAGGGCGTGTGCTTAGACGGGCGCATAGGGGGCGGCTATAACAATCCGTCTTTCGGTTATGGGGGCTATTGTCTTCCAAAGGACACCAAGCAATTACTGGCAAATTATGGAAAGGTGCCGCAGACGCTAATTAAAGCAGTTGTTTCCTCAAATACGGCGCGAAAAGATTTTATTGCTGAGGAGATTTTAAAGCAAAATCCGAAAGTTGTTGGTTTTTATCGTCTTGTTATGAAAGAGGGGAGTGATAATTTTAGGTCCTCTGCTATTCAAGGGATTATGGAAAGAATTAAGGACAGGGGAATTGAGTTAGTTGTTTATGAGCCTACTCTAACCGAGACTCGGTTTTTTGGTTCGGCGGTAATTGAAAAGCTTGGTGATTTTAAAATGATTTCTGATGTTATCGTGGCGAATAGAATGTCCGCTGATTTATTTGATGTTGAGTCCAAGGTTTTTAGTAGGGATATTTTTGGCGACAACTAAAGGGTTTCAAAAAAATCGTTTGAAATGCGTCATTGGTTTCGGTAGGTCTGTATTTGGTTTGTAAAGGCAATATTTAAGTTGAGGAGTGAGTCCTTTCAAAATTACTGAATTGCGCTGGGTGATTCAATGCAAAAGAATAAAGCCTGGCAAAATACGCGATGAAGAATAGTTTGATCGGAGTTATGGCTGTAAATGAAGGATGCAGGTATTTTGGATTTTATGGGTCTTTTTTTGACAGGTTACTCTTGGCGGCGTCTTTAATCATTCCATTTCAAATAATTAACGTTATCCAATAAATTGCGAGAGTAAATATGTCGGCAATTAAAGCTGTGATTATGGCAGGTGGCTCAGGTACTCGTCTTTGGCCGCTATCTAGGGCAGGCCACCCTAAGCAATTCTTGGCGCTGCATGGAGATGATACCATGCTTCAGGCCACAGTGAAGCGGTTGTCTGGTTTAGATGTTAAGTCATCAGTAACTATCTGCAATGAGCAACATCGATTCTTTGTTGCTGAGCAGCTTCGTGAAATTGACAAGTTAGGCTCAATTATTTTAGAGCCTGTGGGCCGTAATACTGCACCGGCAATTGCACTTGCCGCACTTTCATCGCCAGAGGGTGAGGATCCTTTGTTGCTGGTTCTAGCGTCTGATCATGTGATTCAAGATGTAGCGGCATTCACCAAGACGGTAATGAATGCAATCCCCTTAGCAGAAGCTGGTAAGCTCGTCACCTTCGGCATCGTAGCTCATGAGCCGAATACAGAGTATGGCTATATAAAGAAGGGTGAATCTCAGGGTCCTGGGTTTGCAGTCGATGCGTTTGTCGAAAAACCCTCTATTGAAGTCGCAAAAGAGTACCTCGAATCAGGTGACTACTTCTGGAACAGTGGTATGTTCCTGTTTAAGGCTAGCCGTTACCTGGAAGAGCTTAAAAAGCACCGCCCAGATATTTATAAGGCTTGCCAGTTATCAATGGAGGGTACTTCAAAAGATAATGACTTTTTGAGGGTCAATGAAACGACATTCGATGCATGCCCCAGTGATTCTATTGACTATGCGGTGATGGAAAAAACGGATGATTCGGTTGTTGTTCCGATGGATGCTGGTTGGAGTGATATAGGGTCTTGGTCATCCCTGTGGGATGTTAGCGAGAAAGACAGTAATGGTAACGCTACATGCGGCGATGTTATGCTTCATGAATCACATAATTCATATATAAGATCTGATGGAAAGTTAGTTGCCGCAATCGGTGTTGATGACTTGGTGATTGTGTCAACAAAAGATGCGCTGATGGTCGCGCACAAAGATAGTGTTCAGGATGTAAAAATAATAGCACAGGATTTGAAAGCCAAATCACGTAGCGAGTGGGAACTGCATCGTGAAGTGTATCGCCCATGGGGTAAATATGATTCTATCGATTATGCTGAGCGCTATCAAGTTAAGCGGATTACTGTGAAGCCAGGAGGAAAATTGAGCGTGCAAATGCACCATCACCGAGCGGAGCATTGGGTGATTGTTTCTGGGACTGCAAGAGTAACAAACGGGGAAAAGACTTTTTTACTTTCTGAAAATGAGTCTACTTATATTCCAGTTGGAGTGATCCATGCCCTTGAAAATCCAGGAAGAGTGGATCTTGAGTTGATAGAGGTGCAGTCAGGTAGTTATCTTGGCGAGAACGATATAGTGCGTTTTTCGGACGTTTATGGACGCACTTAGCGTTAGAATAAATAAAAAACTGTTTACTAGGTAACTATGAAATGACAGTACAACCAATAAGGTTGTTTTAATTTATATGATGTTAAAATGATTTTTTTATGAACGCAATTCACTTAATAATATTGGTAAAAAATTATGAATAAAAAAACAGCTTTAGTTCTTGGTGGTGGTGGTTTTATAGGATCTCATATGGTTGATAAGCTTGTGAGTGAAGGTTATTCCGTGAGGGCGGCAGACTTAAAAAATACACCCTATGAAACGTCTCCTGCTGATGAATTTTATGTTGGTGATCTTAGGTCGCAAGCTTTTGCAAAAGAGGTCATTGATAAAGATTTTGATGAAGTTTATCAATTTGCTGCTGACATGGGCGGAGCTGGTTTTGTTTTTACTGGAGAAAATGACTATGACATCATGCATAACTCTGCAGGAATCAATATAAATGTTATTGATGAGTGTCTTAAAAGAAATATGGGCAAGGTTTTTTATTCATCTTCAGCATGTATGTATCCAGAGCATAATCAGCTTGATCCTAATAATCCTAATTGCAGAGAAGATTCTGCATATCCAGCTAATCCTGATAGTGAATACGGTTGGGAAAAGCTTTTCAGTGAGAGATTGTACCTAGCAGCTGCCAGAAATAAGGGTTTAAATGCAAGAATAGCAAGATATCATAATATATTTGGTGTAAAAGGGTCTTGGTATGATGGAAGAGAGAAAGCTCCTGCAGCTCTTTGCAGAAAAGTTATAACTGCTGAAGAAGGTCGCTCAATTGAAGTATGGGGTGACGGCAGCCAAACAAGATCATTTTTATATGTTGATGAGTGCATTGAAGCAACAATAAGATTAACAAGATCTGATTTTGCTGGACCAGTTAATATAGGGTCTGAAGAAATGATTTCAATAAACGAGCTAGCTAATATGATTATTTTATTATCGGGAAAGAGTATTTCAATAAATAATATCGATGGACCTGAAGGAGTAAGAGGAAGAAATTCTGATAACGCCCTATATGAATCAATGCTTGGGTGGAAAGTGTCAGAACCTTTGATTGATGGCATTACAAAGACATATGGATGGATAGAAAAACAAATAGAGCTTCATGGAAAGGATTTAGGAGTCTCTTAAAAATAGGATAAGCTCAAATGAAGAATATTTTATTTAAATTGTATTGGCATTATTTAGATTACTCATCTTTTATAATTCTATTCTTTAAAAAAACTCTATCTGATTCAAAAAATCAATTAGCGCCCATTAAGACTAAGTCTTTTGAAGCTGAAATGAATATAAACCCTGAAGCTATTGTTTTTGTTCCCGAGTTAAATTGGGAGCTAGAGCTTATAAATGAAATAGATAAAAAATTTAAAACTCATATATATAGAGGTATCGAATCTAAAGAATTTTTTAACCATAGATCTGAATGGTTTGATTGGAGAGCGGAAACCTCTAGAGCTATTTTTGATTATGTAAATGACTTAACCAATAAAAGCCAGAATAAAAATTTTGTTTTTTTCTCTTATTTATCAGATTTTAATCTTGATCCAAAAATCGCAAAAAAAATATCATCTATCCCAAATATAATGATGGTAAATTTTAATTGGGATGATGTTCAGCATTTTTCAAGAAATATTTTCTTACAGCCAATTGGGGTGAAGAAAGTATCAAGGTATTTTGATATTAACTATACAGTATCGAGAAAGGCTTTAAGCCATTATGATTTCAATAAGTCTAAATCAAAGATATGGAAAGGAAGTAGGCTTGACGTAGAAAAAGAATATTTTCCCTTGCAAAATAAAAGAATAAATAAGGTTCTTTTTGTAGGAGCAAAGTTCGGTATTAGAGAGAAATTAATCAAATCCATTAAAGATTCAGGTATCGAAGTTGATTGTTTTGGAAGGGGTTGGGGTACAAGAATGTTGTCGAATGATGAGTATAGAGAATATGTTCCAAAGTATAGTATTGTTATAGGAAACTCTCTCATTGGGCATTCAAATCATCATATGATTGTAAAAGGTAGGGATTTTGAAATTCCAAATTTCGGCGGTCTGTATTTGACATCTTTCTTTAATGAGCTAAATGATTTTTATAATATTGGAGAGGAGATATTGACTTATAAAAATATAAATCAAGCTATATTAATTATAAATAAAGTTTTACAAAATCCAGACAACTTTGAGGAGATTAGATATAAGGGATGGCTCCGAACTAGAATGTATAATACATGGGAATCAAGAATAAAAAGCCTGCACATTGAGGCGAATCACTTTTTTAACCCAAACAAAACAAATTAATAAATGAAAAAAATTATGGCTTTAATACCTAATTATAATGGTATGAAGTTTATCAAAGAAACCATACTATCCTTTAAAGAAGGCATGCCTAATGTTGATGTTATTGTTGTAGATGACTGCTCTACAGATGATCCGAACTCTTACCTCGACCATCTTCCAATTAAGGCTATCTATAAAAAAAACAACGGTGGTTATGCATCGGCAGTCAATAAAGGCTTGAAGTTTTTTTTAGAAAATAATTATGATTATGTAATTGTTGCTAATAGTGATATTTTGATTAACAAAAATAAGGCACATGAAATATATAACTGTTTAGTTTCTAATTTTATAAAAGATAAATCTGATATTTTAGGTTTTCTAGAAAACAAATTCTGATAAAAAAAATAAAGTTGGGGTAAATATTTCAGGCTTCTTATTTGCAATCAAAAGAAATGTAGTTGAGAGCGTGGGCATGCTTGATGAGAGATTCCATATGTATGGTGAGGAACAGGATTATTTTATTAGAACTAAGAATTCTGGGTTTAATATTACGCAGTCAGATATTGTTGTAAATCATTTTGTAGAAGGCTCGGGAGGCTCAAAATATAAAAACTCTTGGCTTGCAATTAGGAACTCTATCTTTTTAGAATTTAAATCTAAAAGTCCCCTTTATATATTGAGAAAAGCATTAGCACTATTCTTGTTAATAAATAGGTTTTACAAACCAAAGAATATTAATGACCCTTCATATAAAAGAGTCATAAGGTCTGGTATTTTTGTTGGAAATATTTTTTTAATATATTCTTTTTTTTGGAATAATTGGACCGTTGTAAACTATCGAGAGGCGTATGGGGTTTTCGCGTGTAATGGGATACTGTTTAACCATGAAAGCCACCGCCGTGGAGAGACATTTGTAACGAGGAAAATCACCAGAGGTTTGGCGAACATTAGCCAAGGTATCGAAAAATGCTTGTATCTTGGCAACATTGATTCGCTTCGCGATTGGGGTCACGCCAGAGACTATGTCCGCATGCAGTGGATGATGCTACAACAAGATGATCCCGAGGACTATGTTATCGCAACGGGCGTTCAGCATAGCGTAAGAGGATTTATTATATGGAGTGCAGAAGAACTTGGAATAGCACTGCACTTCAAAGGTACCGGCGTTGATGAAGTTGGGATTGTTTAGGGCTTGACTGGGGATGCCTGTCCAGCATTGTCTGTGGGTGATGAAATTGTAAGAATTGATCCTCAATATTATAGACCCACAGAAGTAGAGAGCCTGTTAGGGGATCCGTCCAAGGCTAAAAAGAACTTGGGGTGGGTGCCTGAGACGACGGTGCGAGATATGTGTCGAGAAATGATAAGGGCTGATCTAAATGCGGCCAAAAAGGTTTCGCTACTTAAAGAGAATGGCTATATTGAAAAATGAAAATTAACATTATTGTGAAAGGGTTTTTTTAGAAGTAAATTTGATGAATTATAAGCTCATAGCTGCGATATCATGAACCAAAAAGTAAGAGTAAAAAGACTTTTTAAAGAAGGATTGTGGGTAATCACTGGTCAAGTTTTGACTGTAATTGGTACACTTTTTCAGATAAGAGTACTGACTGAGTATCTTACGCCTGCTGTTTATGGCGAGCTTCAATTGGCGCTGACTATTTCAGGCCTTATAACTAGTACGCTTATGGCCGCAGTGACGCCAGGAATTGCGCGTTATTACTCTATATCAGCTGAACAGGGAGATACTTCAAGTTACCTAAAAGCATGTAAAAAATTAATGGGCTATGCCACCTTGGCAGTCTGCCTTGTTGGTTTTATGCTTATAGTTATGTTGATTTTTTTAGGCATGGCGCAGTGGATATTACTAAGTATTTTAGTAATGGGTTTTGGGGTATTTGCAAGTTATTCCGGAGCATTAGGAAGTATCCAAAATGCAGCGCGACAAAGAATAATAGTAGCGCTCCATAATGTAGCTGATGCCTGGTTCAAAATTGCTATAGCTGTTGTTTGTATAAGTTTTTTAGGAGGAATAAGTGTAGCTGCAGCATTGGGGCTTTTGTTAACAGCAGTTTTGATTACTATTTCGCAGTTATTTTATATTAAAAAACTGCCGTCTCGACCGAAACCAATTAAGAGGGCTGAAGTGCCCGAAGATTGGGGCAGGTTGATGCTTTTGTTTTCAAGGCCTTTTTTGATTTGGGGTGCATTCGGATGGATGCAACAAAGTTCTTCGAGGTGGGCATTGGGGCTTTTATCTTCTATTGATGACGTTGGTCTCTTTTCGGTTCTTTTTCAGCTTGGTTACACTCCTATGGTGATGATCAGTTCATTAGGACTAACCTTCATAACTCCAGTGCTGTTTGCTCGGGTAGGTAATGCCACAGATGGCATTAGGGTTGGAAATTTAATCCGAACGGTTTTTATTTTAACGTCCATAAGCGCTGTATTATTGGTTATTGTTGTGTGGATTGCGGGTGTTTTCCATGAGGCTATTTTCTCCTTAGCTGCAGGTGCTGAATATAAAGCTCAATCACATTATTTACCATATATGGTTTTTGCGGGAGGTTTGTTTGCTATATCCCAGGTCATTGCAACCATACCAACCTCTTTGAATGTTCCGTCAAAACTTTTATTGGCGTCTATAGGCAGTTCGCTGATAGGGATCGCTGGTGCGTTTGCAGGCGCTTATTACTATTCGTTTGAAGGAGTGGTTTTCTCTCTTATCATCCATAGTGCTTCGTACTTTATATTATGCTGCTTGGCTATCAAGAAAATTACAAACGATAATTTACGACTAGGTTCTCTATGAAAGGCTAGTTAAATTCACCATCTTAGGGAAATTTAAGAATTGAAAAAGAAAACAATTTTAGTTACGGGTGGCGCAGGTTTCCTTGGATCTCATCTTTGCGATCGTTTGTTGCAGGATGGTAATAGTGTGATTTGCGTAGATAATCTGATGACAGGTGACTTAAAAAACGTTAGTCATCTCATAAATTCTGCTGATTTTGAATTTATAAGGCATGATGTTAGCACTCCTCTAGCATTGAATGTGGACCAAATTTATAATTTAGCATGCCCGGCATCGCCTAAACACTATCAGCGAGATCCTATTATGACGTTTAGAACCAATGTTCTTGGCGCCATGAATATGTTGGAGTTGGCGAGAGATACAGGTGCAAAAATTTTGCAAGCATCTACGTCAGAGGTTTATGGAGATCCGTCTGTCCACCCGCAGGTGGAATCTTACTGGGGAAATGTTAATCCAATTGGTATTCGTAGTTGTTATGACGAAGGGAAGCGCTCAGCCGAAACACTATTTTTCGACTATTTCCGACAGCATCATGTTGATATTAAGGTAGTTAGAATTTTTAATACTTACGGACCAAGAATGAGCGTTGATGATGGTCGAGTAGTTAGTAACTTTATAGTTCAGTCGCTTCGCCAAGACGATATAACAATATATGGTAACGGAATGCAGACTCGTAGCTTTTGCTATGTAGACGATCTGATTACTGCAATGATCTGTATGATGAGTTCAGATGCTAGTGTTACAGGGCCAGTAAATATAGGAAACCCTTTTGAGTTCACTGTTACTGATTTAGCGAAGCAGATAATAGCAATCACTGGAAGTAAGTCAAAATTAATTTATATGCCCCTACCGGCAGATGATCCGAAGCAAAGGAATCCTGATATTACGTTAGCTGGGAGTGCTTTAAATTGGAGTCCCTCGATACATTTGCACGAAGGTTTGTTAAAAACAATTAAATATTTCCAAGACAATATTTAAAAGCCCTAATTAAGTTAGCGATACATCACTAGATATCTAGGATTGTTATGAGAGCAATTATTTTCTTTTTGAGGGCAGCCGCTAGAATTTTTTCTTGGTTCTTAGATAGTTTGGTAGTTGTTAAAATCATTAATAAGAAAACTGATAAGTTATATGGACAGTACCGGCATGAAAGGGTTGGCATCATTATTCAAGGCCCTCCAGTTTATCAAAATGACTTTACTCTAAATATAATTAAACGTTACAAAAATCAATATCCATTATCGATAATTGTTGTCAGTGCATGGGATGATACTGATGCGTCCTTTATTTCTGAAGCTAAAATGGCTGGCGCGGTTCTTTTACTGAGCGAAAAGCCTGCTCCAGGGATAAGTAACATTAATCTTCAGATTCATACGACTAAAGTGGCACTTGAATATTTAGAGCCATTTGCTGACTACGTACTTAAAACGCGAAGTGATCAGATATGTGACTGCCAGAATGATTGGATTAGTTATTTGCTTAATCTACAGAAAATATTTCCGGTACTAGGGAGTACCTTGAAAAACAGGTTAATTATTTCTAGTTTGGGGTCATACAAGAATAGGCTCTATGGGATCCCTGATTTTTTTATGTTTGGAAGTTTTAGTGATATGAATCTCTTTTGGGCAATTCCCCTTGATAAAAGAGAGAGTTCGGAAAGAAAAGTTGAGTTGGATCCCGATTTATTTATAAAGGAAGAAGTTGCGGAAGGTTATTTGGTTTCTCAGTTTTGCAAAAATATTGGCTTTCAGTTGAGATGGGATGTTACAGACAGCCAAAAATTTATAGCACACTATTTTTGTGTTGCGGATAAAGAAGCTATCGGTCATTTTTGGTATAAGTATCGGTGGGAATTTGAAAATTTTGCATATTCTGTGGGTGATGTGAAATTGAAATCGGAAATCAAGTTCTCGAGTTGGCTCGAATCTTATCTAAAATATAAGTATTGATCGGTTGATTACTATCGTTAAATTAACTAATACGAGAAAGGAATATATTAAATGTTAAACATAGTCGTACCAATGGCTGGTGCCGGGTCAAGATTTACTGCTGAGGGTTATAACGATCCTAAGCCTCTTATTCCAGTCCATGGAATTCCTATGATTGAATTAGTTATTCGGAATTTAACGCCATTGCTCCCACATCATTTTATATTTATATGTCAAGAAGACCACGTCGCTAATTATGGGTTAAAGCAGAAGCTTGCGCTCTGGGCGCCTGGCTGTGAGGTCATTTCAATAGATAGAGTTACTCAGGGAGCAGCATGTACTGTGCTTTTGGCAAGAGAGCTGATTAATTCGGATTGTCCTCTTATGATAGCGAATTGCGACCAATATATTGATGCGGACATTAATGAATATTTAAAAAAAATACAGAACACTGAACTCGATGGATTGGTTATGAGTATGACAGCATCTGATCCCAAGTGGTCTTTTGTGGACTATGATCAGAATGGTTTGGTGACTCGAGTTGTAGAAAAGGAAGTGATTTCAGATGAGGCTACAGTAGGGATATATAATTTCGCTGCTGGACAAGATTTTGTAAAGGCAGCCGAAACCATGATTTCACAGGAAGAAAGAGTGAATGGAGAATTTTATGTAGCACCGGTTTATAATTCACTCATAAAGGATGGACATAAGATTGGTTTATTTAACATAGGTAATGATGTTGAGGGTATGTATGGATTAGGCACTCCTGCAGATTTAAATCGCTTTTTGAGTCTTTCAAAACTTGATAAGTTTAAAGAACTAATCTAGATGAAGATAATATCTCATAGGGGACTTTGGCTAAACGAGTTTGAAAAAAACTCAGCGAAAAGCTTTGAACGTTCTTTTCAGGAAGGATTTGGCACTGAAACTGATGTTCGCGACCTGGCGGGAAGGTTAGTTATTTCCCATGACATGCCCTTAGGTGGTGAAGTGGAATTATCTCACTTTTTATCTTTAGCCTCCTCTCACCAACTAGCTGAGCAACCAGCCTTAGCATTGAATATAAAATCTGATGGGCTAGCAACTGCCTTGGATGCAGAGCTTGTAAATTACCCAGAACTTGATGTCTTTGTGTTTGATATGAGCGTTCCTGATATGCGGAGTTACTTTAATGCGGGATTTAAAGTTTTTACTCGAATGAGCGAAGTTGAGATGGACGCTGCGTGGATAGAAAAGTCTTCTGGTGTCTGGTTGGACTCTTTTGATAGTGATTGGTTCTCCAGTGACTTGATTATTGAGTTACTTGATTTAGGCAAGAGAGTGTGTCTTGTATCGCCAGAACTTCATGGCCGAGATCATTTAGGTCTCTGGGATAAAATACTTTTATTGAGAGGTAATGAGCGTTTAATTTTATGCACTGATTATCCAATTCAGGCGAAAAGTTTTTTCGGATTATAGGTAGATAACATGACTATAAAAGCAGTTTTATTTGACATGGACGGCGTGTTAATCGAGGCCAAAGATTGGCACTATCAGGCTTTAAATCGTGCGCTCAGCCTGTTTGGGAGCCCAATCTCTAGATTTGATCATATCCAGACATTTGATGGGTTACCTACTCGAAAAAAACTGGAACTTTTATCTTTGGAAAGAGGTCTCCCAAAAGAATTACATGACTTTATCAATGAGATGAAACAAAGTTATACCATGGAAATTGTTCATACAGAGTGTAAACCGGTTTTTACACACGAATATGCTCTGGCTAAGTTATTTGAACAAGGTTACAAAATTGCAGTGTGCTCGAATTCAGTAAGAAACTCGGTAGTTTCGATGATGGAGCGTGCAGCACTAGATAAATATATTCATTTAATGGTTTCTAATGAGGATGTTAAAAGAGGAAAGCCGGACCCCGAGATGTATATTAAAGCCATTAATTTTTTTGGTCTCAAACCAGATGAATGTTTAGTAGTCGAGGATAATGAGATCGGAATTAAAGCGGCTAGAGCGTCAGGAGCCCAATTAATGAAAGTGGAAAATGTTCTTGATGTTAATTTGCCTAATATAATGGCCAATATTCTACGAATTAATGAGGAGGACTTACTTTGAGTTCAAAAACCAAGTTGATTAACGTGTTAATACTTGCTATCGGCAGAGTTGAGGCGGATAGAGAGCAAGAGGAATTACCGATTTGCCTAACTGAAATTGGCGGACTCTCTCTATTGGAGAGAATTCTAGAAAAATCCTCGGTATTGGCGAATACAAATTTTACTTTTGTATTTTCGGATAATGATGCGAAAAAATACCATCTAAATAGAGTTGCCGAGATTTTAAAACCTGAATCTTTTAGTGTTTTAGTCCCTGAGACGACGAAAGGATCACTCTGTACTGCTTTACTTGCAGCGAGTACTCTAGACCAGGATTCTGAGTTATTAATTATTAGTGCTAATGAGTTAGTTGATGTTGAGCTTGATTCAGTTATCGATGGTTTTCGATCTGACCAGCTAGGTGGGGGAGCGTTGGTATTCAAATCCATTCAGCCGCGATATTCATATGTACGCTTAGATGATGATGGCTTTGTGTCTGAAGCGGCTCAACGCCGTCCCATTAGTCAAAATGCTACCACGGGGATATTTTGGTTTTCTAAAACAGCTGATTTTGTAGCTGGAGCAAAATCAATGATAAAAAAGGATACGACCGTGGATGGAGCATTTTTTATTGCACCCGTTTTCAATGAATTGATCTTGGAACGTAAGAAAGTTGGTATCCATAGGATTGGAGTTAACGAGTACCGTCCACTGAAAACACAGAAACAAATAGATTTATATGAAACAGGGGAGCTGTCATGAAAAATGAGCGATTAGAAAATATGTTCAAAGGTTGGTTTGTTGGCGATTTCTCGCCGACAGTTTTATCGACCGATGCTTGTGAGGTTGCTATAAAATATTATAAAGCCGGCGAGAAAGAGGACAGCCATATCCATAAAGTGGCAATTGAAGTCACGGCTGTGGTTTCAGGCAAAGTAAGGATGAATGACAAGGAATGGTCTGATGGTGATATCATTCATTTAGAGCCAGGTGAAGTGACAAATTTTGAGGCGATTACTGATGCTATTACGGTCGTAGTAAAAACTCCTAGCGTAAAAAATGATAAGTATATAGTTTAGGAAATACCAACCTCTTGCGAACTACAAATAACTTCTATTTTAGTTTAAATACGATAAAAAGAGTGTAGATCGTTTTTAAATAAATACAAGAAGACATATGAAAGAAAATTTTTTCTTTTCTGATTGAGTTGACTTTATTTTATTTAATAATCTAATAGTGTAATGACCTACTGAATAACTTCACAGCGTATAGTGGCTTATTAGAGGGCATACGTTATGAACGAAAATACCGAAGTCAAACGCTGGACAGCCAAGCAGAGCGACGCTAGTTAAGGAGATCATTGAACGCCGGGCTACAGACTTTATACGGGTTTGGTGCGAACAAACGGACCGCTGGATCACGCTATCGGCTGTTATTGATTGCCACACTCGAGAGTTGCTCAGCTGGCGCCTGAACCGTCGGGGGAACGCCAATATGCTGAAGCGACCGTTGAGGATGCACTAGTGAACCGTTTTGGCACGTTGGCACTAACGACTGCGCCGCTAAAGCTTCGCTCCGATAACGGCCTGGTCTTTACGTCGCGCCTCTTTACGATGACCGTGCGAGGCTATTCTATTTAGCAAGAAATTATTACGCCGCATACCACGCAGCAAAATGGAATGATCGAACGTTTGTTTAGAAATCTGAAGGAGCAATGTATTTGGCTGCATAATTTCAAAGCACTTGAAGAGGCGCAGGCAATAATCGGGCAATGGGTAAGATGGTATAACACCCGGCGACCACACCAAGCACTGACGATAAAAACGCCAGAACAGGCATACCAACTAGCCGCTTAGTTGTGCAGAAAGCGGTGGGTCATTCGAATAGTTCACCCAAACATAGACTCTATCATTGAGGATAAAATTTTAGATGATTCGATTAACTAGTTGATATAATAATGCGATTAATAATTAAATTTAACTATACATTTTGGATCTTTTTTTCTTGGATTTCATTACTTGCGTTCTTTTTGTATACGAATGTAAACGCATTAATCATATTCTTTATTTTTTCTCTTTTCTTCGGGACAATTTTCTACAGTGCCATAACAAAAAGATATGTAGCATTATCAATTTTTTTCCTGTTTACGTTTGTATCACAAGCCATAAATGCTCCTTTGTTCTTTCTAAATCAGAAAAGATTACAAAGTTCAACTCAATGGAAATTAGGAGATTTTAATTTCGACCTTGTCGATTTTTTTACTATTTACACAGGAATGTTTTTCTTAGTTATACTTGTGTTTATATTTTGTAAATACATTAATCTGTATATTTTTAAATTAAAATACTTCCATAATCCTAGAAGCCGAAGGTTTTCATCAGATATTTCTTTATCGAAAGAATCACCAAACTTAAATAGTTTAAAAAAATATACCATTTCAAAATACTCGATGTATGTTTTTATATTAATACTTTGTTCAGTTGTACTTAACATTTTCATGTATAAAAATGGAATTGGAATATCTACTGTAAGTCCTGATAGATTGCCTTTCAAACTTGTTGGAATTACTGTGTATACTAGGTTCTTATTGATACCATGTTTGTTAGCTTATCTTTTTTATAAATCTAAAAGATCACTAGTTATTGTTTTATTGATAATTTTTTATGCTTCGTTTGTTAGTATTGTATCGATGAGTAAAGCACAAGGGTTGTTGATTTTGATGCCTATACTTATATTTAGTTTTATAGATAATAAAAAGTTGCGATTTACATTTGTCGGGTTGGTTGCAGTATTTATGTATGTTGTTATATCGGAAATAAGAAGGATATCTTTTGGTCTTGATTTAAACTTTTTTGAGATATTAACGTTTGCGTTTACAGTTATTAATTTTAATGATTTTTCAATTCCTGGATTTTTATTTGAATTTTCAGATAGGCTTTATGGATCTAAATATACCATATTAGTAAGTAATTTTAATCTTGAAAATAATATTGGTGAAATAGTAAAATTTTTAATAGGCAGTACAGATTCTCTATCAAAAATCATAGTCTCTGACCTTTTTGGCATTACTGCTGTGCCTGGAAGAATGATTGGAGTGAACATAGGTGTTTTGAACAAAATACTACTGTTAGCTAATGATAATTATTTGATTTTATTTTTTTTGGCTTTTTTCGTTTCTTTTTGTATAAGTTTGGTAGACAAGATATTGTCTATCTATTTGAAAATGAATGATTCTGGAAGAATGATTGGATTTTCATTGAGTTTCATAATGATGTTTTATTTATATGATGGTGTAATAGATAAATTCTACATCTTAATAATTCTTTCTCTAACAATACTGTTTTTAATCAATAACTTTAACTTTTTTAAAAAAATAAGCACAAAAAATCGTAAACTGTAGAACTTATTTTAGTAATAGGAACAAGACTTGAAGCAATTAAAATAGCCTGGCGGTTTGACGGTATCAGTGAGACCTGCTATCGCTATCAGAAAAAGCTTTCGGACGAGAGCGCACTGATTGCCCAGTGGCTGCTGCATCTGACCGATAGCCAACGTAACTGGGGCTTCGGACTTTGTTACCTGTTTTTGCGTAACGTCAAAATGTTCGTCTGGAACCACAAACGAGTGTATCGTATTTACAAGGAGTTGGAGTTGAACTTGCGCATCAAACCTCAACGAAGGCTCGACAGGACACAGCCTGAGCCGCTGGAAGTGCCTGATGAGATTAACAAATCGTGGTCGATGAAACGGCGCACCGCGCATGATTCGGCTGGACAATGGGCTGGAAGTAACGGCGCAGGTCTTTCGCGACGGGGCTACAAGTCGCGATATTAAATCGATTTATATACAACCAGGAAAGCCGACCCAAAACGCCATCATTGAACGATTTAACCGGTCGTTTCGGACCGCGGTACTGAACCAGCATCTATTCCGCCCTCTGGGTTCGAGAATATGCCTGGGCTTGGCAACAGAGTTATAATGAGGAACGACCCCATGCGGCTTTGGGCAACCTTCCTCCCATGGAATTTAAGCGGCGAATACAGGCTGAACACTCTAGTTTAGAACTGTGCGTTTGACGCGGAGCTTTCAAAATCAGGGTTTGTCCGGGTTAACAAGCGTTATCATTTCTAAAATGAATTCGTTTTTAATTCTTATAAACCTGATTATGTTATTGCTCAATGCGCCTGGAGCTTTTCAGGCTGAATGGGTAGATGAGAGAATAAATTCACATTAGGAGTTTCATTATGATCGCTCGATTAAAATTGTACATCCAAGACAGTGTTTTATATGTCGTGGCCCGTCCGGTCTATAAAGTTTTAGAAAGGGTATATGATTTCTTAAGGCTCATTGTTTTCAAGTTATTTCCGGTGATCGGCAGGCGGAGCTATAACGCAATGCAAAAACAACAATATAAAAAATATACCGGCTCATTTAATGATTCAATGCAGCTTTGCGTGGGCGAGTTCGACGCCCACGAAACATACCCTTACGAAGATTACTTACTTGAAGAGTATTCGGGGCCTCGGGGTATTGCGCTAGACTTTGCATGTGGTATGGGCAGGATGATGAGTAGGTTTAAGCCGTTGTTTGATGTCGTTGATGGAGTAGATTTATCGGCTGAAAACATCGAATACGCTGAGAAATATCTGTTAGGAAAAGGTTATTCTAATGAAACGTTTAATCTTTACGAAAGCTCTGGTTTAGGCGTAAATATAGGTAAGCTCGAGCATTATGACTTTATTTACTCAACAATAGCCTTACAGCACATCTCTGTTTACGATATACGGTTAAGTATATTTAAAGATTTGTTTGACATGCTCAAGCCTAGTGGTGCGTGTTGTTTTCAAATGGGATTTGGTTGGGATAATGGAACTCACTGGTTTGACAATCAGTTTGCTGCTCGTTCAACAAATGCTGGAGCTGATGTATGTGTGCCGGACGAGTATCACTTAGATGCCATAAAAAAAGATTTCGAAAATATTGGATACCAAAATATTAAATTTAAAATGAAATTATCACCTCATCCAGAGAAAGGGAATACTTATCATCCTATTTGGTTATTTATTCATATGACGAAATAACTGTCATACTTTTGAATAACTCCATACAATAAATGGAAAGCTTCTATATGATTGAAAATCATAAAAAAATATTAATTATTTCTTATTACGCCGGTATAGCTGGGGCGTGTCAGTCGGAGTGGCTTGACGATAAAATTGATAGCCTTGTGAAAGGGGGAAACACTGTTGAGGTGGTAAGTGGCCCTTTTGCGAAGTTAAAAATAGGTAATGAAATTAAGCATTCTCGAGTCGCAAGTATTTCTCTTAAGGACTTCAAAGAAGAGCGTGGGCAGATGGCAGAATTTGTCGGTTATGTTAGTCGCTGGTACGCGTTGATGTGGCCGTTAGTTCTAACCTTTGGTGTAATCTCGGATATACTAAGCATTGCGGTTACCAGAGGTATTGGTGAAGGTCGCTGGTCTTGGACATTCTCTTCTGTTATCCCTTCGTTATGGAGGGCAATGATTTTTAGGCCGGATGTTATTCTGACTACTGGCGGCCCTGCTTGTGCTCATATTGTAGGAATATTAGTGTCTAAAATCGTCAGATGCCCTGTTATCCTTGAATTACAGGACCCGTTAAGTGGGGATGATATTGGCCGAAACCCTGAAGCCAGAGGATGGTTGTATAGGGTCGAGAAGGTGCTTATAGCCTTTGCTGATAAAATCGTTTATGTCACCAATGGTGCAGCAAATTTTGCCATCAGGGAATTTGGAACTGAGAAAATATCCGCCGTATACCCTGGTGCAACTAATTTCAATATTCCTAAATCTGAAGTTAGAAACGGCACGTTGAAACTAGTCCACCTTGGATCTCTTTATGCATCTCGGAACTTTACAGCTATCATAGCTGGTATTGAATCCTTGATAGCAGAAGGCGTGATTGCTGAAGATGGAGTTGAATTAATTAATCTTGGTCACGTTTCTCCTGAAATTAAAGCAGAAATTTGCCTGAAGTCATACGTTCAGATTCTGTCGCCTGTTCCCCGAGAAGACGCTCTTAGATATGCCGCCGGTTGTGACATAATGTTGCTTATTCAAAACGCAGATGATAGGAGCAGAGTAACAATACCTTATAAAACTTATGATTATTTGAATCTAGAAAACAGTACGCTAGCACTTTTAAATAGCGAGGAACTTACAGGCTTGATTTCAGCGCATGGACATTTTGCCGTTGATTTAGAAGACCTGGAGGGTATTAAAAGTGCTATCAAGCAAATAATGAATTCTGAGTTTCAAGCAAGACCTAAGCTTCCAAAGATTGACCCAGTTACCCAAGCTTTATCTCTTGTTAGGATTTAAATTTCAACCTTAATTGATTAGATAGCGTTTCGGTGACCTTCTCAATTGTACCCAAAAGTTATTATGGAGGTTCCGATGAGGTCATTGTTAGATAGCGCTAAGGCCCTATATCAATCTGGGAGCGCAATTCTTCCTGAAAAATGGTCTAAGATTACAAGCCCGTATAATCTAGAAGTAGCGAATAAAATTGTTAGAACCCGCCTTAACGGTCGATTTAATGAAGCGAAAGGGGTATTCAATTTTATTATGGTGGTGCCAGTTGTTAATTGGGAGTCTGTTTTAATAGAGTAGGCTGCAGACCACGGTAGAGTTAGTCATCTCAACTTAGATACAAAGGACCGCTTTTTTGAAAATATCAGTGAGTGGCATGAGTTTAGGCGACTAAATTTTATGAGAATACAGGAGTTTTTTGAAAAAAATTATGTCGAGTCTGATAAAAATGTATTGTTTCTCTATTTGTCTGATTTTTATATTGACCCACGAGAATTAAAGAATTTCAAGGTTAAGAATACAATAATAGTCAATTTTTCTTGGGATGACCGGCTACACTACGAGTCGAGCCACTCAGGCCAATCTGTTGGCGTTAGGGGTATAGCAAAGGTTTCAGATATTAATTTGACTATGGCTGTCGCTCCATTATCTAGATATATGTCTGACGGCTCACCGGTATTTTATTGGTATGGACAGGATATCGACCATAAATCTTTTAGCGAAATACCCAGTGTGGAATTTGAAAAGGTTATGTTTTTTGGCAGTAGTTACGGCTATAGAACTGAGCTAGTCAACTATCTCATTAAACATGGCATCCCTATGGATGTTTTCGGTAAAGGGTGGGGTGGCGACTTTATTAGCTATGAGGCTCTGGCATATCGCATTCCAAGGTATGCATTATGCTTGGGAGTGTCTTCAATTGGCTACACGCGAAATTTAAGGTGTGTGAAGGGTCGAGACTTTGAAGTGCCTGCTGCGGGAGGTTTATATTTGACTAACCATAGTAATGAAATAGAGCATGTTTATAAGTCCGGTAGAGAGATATTCACCTACAAAACAATGGATAGTTGCTATAAGACTGCATCAAAAATTATAGAAAATCCGTCATCCTATCTTGATGTTAGAGTTGCGGGGCAGCTTAGGGCTAACCAATTCTCCTGGGCATCAAGATTTGGTTATTTAAAAGATATGTTGGGTCAGTTTTTTGATGAGGATAATTAGGTTGTGAATAAGTCGATATTTTTTTAAAGAGTAAACTTAATTATAATGAACATCTTTACTTAACTAGCATATAGGCAAAAAAGAGAATGGCAGACAAAGAATTGAATAGTCCCTCCGCCAAGAAAATTATGATCGTTTTTGGAACTAGGCCTGAAGCGATAAAAATGGCACCTCTGATAAAGGAAATCAAAAACTACGCAGCCCTCGAACTTCGAGTTTGTATAACAGGGCAACATCGTGAAATGTTAGATCAAGTATTGAAATTATTCGAAATAATACCGGATTATGATTTGGCTCTAATGAGTCCAGGACAAACTCTTACTGAACTCACAGGGAAGGTGATTGCGGGAATGGAGAGAGTTTTTGAGGATTGGCGGCCCGAATTAGTATTAGTTCATGGCGACACTACTACCACCTTTGCCGCTAGTCTAGCTGCTTATTATCAGAGAATAGCAGTCTATCATGTTGAGGCTGGACTGCGTACACATGACATTTATTCTCCGTGGCCAGAAGAATTGAATCGACGTATGGTGGGAGCAATTGCCGCTGTCCACTTTGCGCCAACTCAAAAAGCGGCCCAAAATCTAATGTCCGAAAATATAGCAACTGAGTGCATAAATATAACTGGAAATACAGTCATAGATGCTCTGTTAGAGGTTAATCAAAAAATAGAAAGTGATGTGGCGCTTAAGTCAAGTATAAGCAAGCAATTTCCATTCCTGGATAAGACAAAAAGATTAGTATTGGTGACAGCTCATCGCAGAGAGAATTTTGGAGCTGGATTCGAATCAATCTGTAATGCCATTTCTGCTATATCGAAACGGAATGATGTGCAAATAGTTTATCCTGTCCACTTAAACCCCAGTGTCCAAGAGCCTGTGTATCGTATCCTGGGGAATAACCCAAACGTACATTTGATAGCGCCTCAAGACTATTTACCATTTATATTTTTGATGTCGTCTTCTTATATCATTCTTACTGATTCAGGTGGCATACAGGAGGAAGCACCGTCTTTAGGGAAGCCAGTTTTAGTGTTAAGAGATAATACAGAGCGACCTGAAGCAGTGCATGCCGGAACCGTAATTTTGGTAGGAACCGAAGAAGGCAAGATTGTAAAGTCAGTAGAAAATTTACTTGATAATATCGATTTTTATAACCAGATGTCGGTTGCTAGCAACCCCTACGGCGATGGCAATGCGGCCAAGAGAATTGTAGCTACTCTATTCAAGGAAGGTAAAGATTGAAAATTATCGTGACAGGCGGTGCGGGTTTTATTGGTAGCGCTTTAGTGCGACACTTAATATCCAAATCTGCGCATGAGGTTATTTGCATAGACAAATTTACTTATGCGGGAAATATAGAGTCGTTGTCTGATGTTAAGTCTAATAAAAGATTTACGTTACACAAACTTGATATTTGTGATGAGAAAAGTATACGGAATTTATTAATTAGTGAGCATCCTAATGCAGTAATTCACTTGGCAGCAGAGAGTCATGTTGACAGGTCCATAGATAATCCTTCTGAATTTATTCAAACAAATATTATTGGTACATACAATTTATTGGAGCAATCGAGGATTTTTTTTGAATCACTAAACGTAGAAGAGCAAAAGAGTTTCAGATTTCATCATGTGTCTACTGATGAAGTTTATGGTGATTTAGAAGGCACTGAAAGCTTATTTACAGAATCCAACCCATATGCGCCTTCATCGCCTTATTCGGCCTCAAAGGCTAGTTCAGATCACCTTGTGCGTGCGTGGGGTAGAACTTATGGTTTGCCCATAATAATCACTAATTGCTCTAATAATTATGGCCCTTATCAGTTCCCTGAAAAGTTTGTACCCAATGTCATACTAAAAGCGCTTCAAGGTCTTCCTATACCTATATATGGGGATGGCCATCAAGTAAGAGACTGGTTGTTTGTTGAAGACCATGTTGAGGCGTTACTTGCTGTACTTACAACCGGAAAAGTCGGCGATACTTATAATATTGGTGGGATGAATGAACTGCAAAATATTGATATGGTTAATAAAATCTGTAATTTACTTGAGACTTTAATGCCTGTGAAGCCGGTGGGCGTGAATAATTATGTGGACTTAATTACTTATGTTAAAGATCGGCCCGGCCATGATAGACGCTATGCTGTTGATTCTTCGAAGATAAACTCTGAATTAGACTGGTATCCAAAGGAAACAATTACAACTGGTCTTGAAAAGACAGTTCAGTGGTACTTGGATAATGAGGGGTGGTGGCGCAGGGTTTACTCAGGTGAGTACGAGATAGAGAACCAACGCACATGAATTATTATACTTTTATCAGTCTGTAGGGTTGATTAATTATTATGTCTAAGACTGTAATTTTTGCACCAAATATTCACGTTGGTGGAGGTTTGGTTCTTTTAAAAGGTTTGATCGAATCTTGGCCTTCTTCTATGCAATTTAATGCATATTTGGATGTTAGGGTTAAAGGTATTTTAGATCTTCCTGAACTATCCAACGTTGTCTGGGTGAGAAACACTATTTTTGACCGGCTACGGTGTGATTATATGTTGTCTAAGGCCGTTAGTGAAAACGATACTGTTACTACCTTTAATGGTGTCCCTCCAGTCTTTAAGTTTCAAGCAAAATTGATTGTTTTTTTACAAAACAGGATTTTAATTGATGATATTTCGCACTTAAAATTTAACAGTAGAACTAAATTACGGCTTACCTACGAGCGGTTTTTGTTTAGGTTGCTAAGGAAGCGAGTAGACGAATTTATTGTCCAAACAGATACCTTTAAATCGCTACTGTCTATTTGGTTTGGGTCAAAGGCGGTTTTTAGATCAGCGGTTCCATCTATAAAGGTGATGCCCTTCATGCAGCCTGTTGATTTAAGCGCCTTAAGCGCTAAAGAAAATTTAGCATGGGATTTTATTTATGTTGCTGACGGGCTTCCACATAAGAGCCATTTGATGCTTTTTGGTGCATGGGAAGAATTAGCCAGGCAAGATTTATTCCCTAGTTTAGCTTTAACTTTAGGCCCACTAGAAACTGAATTATTGTCAAAGATCAGAGAATTGCAGGAAATGGGCCTTAAAATAACTAACTTAGGCTATTTATCTCACGAATCGTTACTGCAGCAATATAGACAGTCTCGCGCTCTAATCTATCCGTCTTTACAGGAATCATTTGGATTACCATTAGTTGAGGCTTTTCATCTTGAATTACCGATTTTAGCGAGTGAGCTTGATTACGTTTATGATGTATGCAGACCGAATGTCACGTTTGATCCAACTTCATACAGATCAATCGCTCGGGCTGTAAGCCGCTTTTTGGGCGTTTATAAGCCGGTTCTAGAGGTGTCAACACCGAGTAAATTTTTGGAATATGTTTTTTCTGGTAAAAACAAAGGTGTGTCTAATGTCAAATAATACTAATGTTTTAGTTTTGGGCGCCTCCGGTATGTTGGGTAGCGCAGTTTTGAGGCTATTTTCTCAGACTGGTGGATATACCGCCACAGGGACTCTCCGATCGGAGGATGCGGCTCAGTTACTTCCTAAAGATGTGCAGAAGTTTGTCGTTGCTGGAATAGATGTTGAGGATATGGAAAGTCTCAAAAATTTACTTGAGCTAATAAATCCAGAAATTGTTATTAATTGCATTGGCTTAGTAAAACAACTGTCAGACGCTAATAATCCGCTTGCGGCACTGCCAATTAATTCACTTTATCCACATAAGCTGGCCATGTTATGCGTAGAGTCAAGTGCTCGTTTGATACACATTAGTACTGATTGTGTGTTTGCGGGGACTAAGGGGATGTACACTGAAGATGATATAACTGATGCGCAGGATTTATATGGCATTAGTAAACGTTTGGGGGAGGTTGATTGCCCTAATGCTATCACATTGAGGACTTCAATTATTGGCCATGAACTAAAAGGAAATCGAAGTCTGATTAATTGGTTTCTTGCTCAAGCAGGACCAGTTAAGGGTTTCAAAAAAGCAATATTTTCTGGGTTGCCAACGATTGAGCTTGCAAAAATCATTAGAGATTATGTAATACCTAACCCTCACTTGACTGGAGTTTTTCATGTTTCAGCAGCGCCAATTAATAAGTATGACTTACTTTGTTTGGTGGCTGCCATTTATGAAAAAGATATTGAAATAACAGAAGATAATGAATTCGAAATCGATAGATCGCTTGATTCTTCTAGATTTCGTAATGCTACAGGATTTAATCCGCCTACATGGCCTGAATTGATCGCTTCGATGCGTGAGTTTAATAAAGTTAACACAAAGGGTTTACAAAATGTTTAAAGATAAGATTTTACTCATCACTGGCGGTACAGGATCTTTTGGCAATGCAGTACTGAGAAGGTTTCTTAAGTCCGATTTTTCTGAAATTAGAATATTTAGCCGAGATGAATTAAAACAAGAAGAGATGCGAATTTCTCTTAACAATGAGAAAGTGAAGTTTTATATTGGCGACGTACGCAATTATGATTCTGTCTTTGAGGCAATGAATGGTGTTGACTACGTTTTTCACGCCGCCGCTTTAAAGCAAGTTCCCTCCTGTGAATTTTATCCGATGGAAGCAGTCCGTACTAATATTTTGGGAGCCGATAATGTTATGTCTGCTGCGGTAGCACGCGGAGTGTCAAGAGTCATTGTTCTAAGCACTGACAAAGCAGTCTATCCAATCAATGCTATGGGTATGTCAAAGGCTATGATGGAACGTTTGATGGTCGCAAAAGCTCGAATGCAGCGGTCTGGTGAGACGATATTTTGCGCCACCAGGTATGGCAATGTGATGGCATCCAGAGGCTCCGTTATTCCTCTGTTTGTGGAACAAATGGAAAAAGGAAAAGATCTAACCGTTACTGATCCTACGATGACAAGATTCCTAATGTCGCTAGATGACTCTGTAGATTTGGTTCTTCATGCATTTAAGTATGCTGATCAAGGTGATATTTTTGTACAAAAAGCTCCCGCATCAACTGTTGAACATTTGGCGCAGGCGCTAAAAGAGTTGTTTGAGTCTGAAGTGACAATCAAAACTATTGGAACTAGGCATGGCGAAAAGCTATATGAGTCTTTACTTTCGAGAGAAGAAATGGCTAAAGCCGAAGATATGGAGGGCTACTATCGTGTGCCAATGGATGCTAGAGACCTGAATTATGGTAAATATTTTATTGAAGGGGAGCATTTGACTTCAGCTGTCGAAGATTATACTTCACATAACACTGAGCGCTTTAATGTTGAGCAGGTTAAGACGTTGCTCCTCAAGCTTGATTTTATTAGGGGTGCCCTAAATGCTTAAAGTAATGACAATAGTGGGGACTAGGCCTGAGATTATTCGATTATCTAGAGTAATCGAAAAAATGGATTCTATTTTTGACCATACTTTTGTGCACACCGGCCAAAATTATGATTATGAACTGAATGAAGTGTTTTTTAGTGATTTAGGGATTCGTAAACCAGATGTATTTCTACAAGCTGCGGGAACTACAGCAGCCGAAACTATTGGAAATATTATTATTGAGGCAGATAAGGCTTTAGATAAGTTTCAACCTGCGGCTATATTGATCTTAGGTGACACTAATAGCAGCTTAGTTGCAATTCCAGCCAAGCGAAGAAAGATAGTAATCTTTCATATGGAGGCAGGTAACCGCTGTTTTGATTTTCGTGTACCTGAGGAATTAAATCGAAGAATCGTAGATCACGTTTCTGATATTAATCTTACTTATAGCCAAATTGCGCGTGAGTACCTTTTAAGAGAGGGGTTTCCTGCTGATCAAATAATCAAGACTGGTAGTCCTATGAGGGAGGTATTAAAACACTATTCAAAGGGGATAGGTGAGTCTGCGATTCTTGAGGATTTAGGGCTACTTTTTAATGATTATTTTTTGGTTAGTACTCATCGTGAAGAAAATGTCGATTCGCCTAAGAATCTATCTAAAATTCTTAACATGTTAAATGCTCTAGCTGAGCGTTATGATAAAAAAATTATAGTTTCAACCCATCCCAGGACTAGAAATCGGCTCAAATCAATGGATTTCAAAGCGCACCACTTAATTAGTTTTGTGAAGCCTTTTGGTTTTTTTGACTATGTGAAGCTACAGATGTCCGCTTATTGCGTGCTATCAGATAGCGGCACTATTACGGAGGAGTCTTCTATTCTCAATTTTCCTGCGCTTAACATGAGAGAAGTTCATGAAAGACCGGAGGGCTTTGAGGAGTCCGCGGTAATGATGGTTGGGCTTGAACTAGAAAGAGTTACTCAGGCGCTACAAATCCTTGAAGAGCAGTTACGTGGAGATGAGCGCACTCTGCAAATGGTGGCTGATTATCGGGGAGACAACGTGTCCGAAAAAATAGTCAGAATAATTTTGAGTTATACCGATTTTATTAAAAGAAAGACTTGGAAAGTTGATTCTAACTAAATGTCAAATATTCTAATTGTTACTCAATACTTTTGGCCAGAAGAATTTAGGATAAATTCGGTTGTAAATGAGCTTGAGGACAAAGGTCATGTAGTGTCGGTACTGACCGGCGTCCCTAATTATCCTTCCGGAAAAATTGACGTGAATTATCTTAGGGATAAAAGTAAGTATGCCCTTTATAATCAGAGCAAGGTTTACAGGGTTCCTATGATACCTAAAGGGACGGGATATATTACTTTGGCACTTAATTACCTATCGTTCCTTCTCTCAGCCTCGTTTGTGGGACCATTTTTACTAAGGGGATTAAAAGTAGACGTAGTTATGGTCTATCAGCTGTCCCCAATGACCGTATTGATTCCTGGTTACATTATCGCTCGTATTAAAAAAAGTAAATATATACCTTGGATTCAAGACCTATGGCCGGAATCTGTTACAGCGGCTGGCGTAAGGCTTTGGGGGCCATTACTTTTTTTAATCGAAAAAACTGTTAATTTTCTCCTTAAACGATCTGAGTACGTGATCTGTCAATCAAGATCATTTATAAGTGCCCTTGGTAATAGGGGAGTGGATCAAAATACGTTAAAGTTTATTCCTAATTGGGCAGAGGATTCTTATTCTGAGACAGGGATAAATTTCGCTCCAGAGATACAAAGAGACGACTCCTATTTTACTATAATGTTTGCTGGAAATTTAGGCGTCGCACAAGACTTACCAAATATTCTAAAGGCTGTTGAATTGGTCTCTAAGAAAAACAAAAAGGTCAGGTGGTTATTTGTGGGTGACGGACGGCTGTTATCTTGGATGAAAGATGAGGTAAACCGACTTGATTTGACCGACAAGGTTCAATTTTTGGGGCGGTTTTCGGTTGAAAGAATGCCCAGTTTTTTTTCTCACGCGGATGCAATGCTTATTTCATTATTAGATAAACCAGTTTATGGCATGACAATACCTAGTAAATTACAGTCATATTTTATGGCAGGGAAGCCTATTCTTGGGATGCTTTCGGGCGAAGGCGCTAGAGCTTTAAAAATGTCAGACTCTGGAATGACGGCTGATGCAGGTGATTATCAAGGGCTTGCAAATGCTGTCTTAGAGTTGTCTAGTTTGAACAAAGCTGCTTTGCTTGAAATGGGGGGAAACTCGAAGCGCTTTGGGGCAGAAAATTATAGCAAAGACAAATTAATGGATGCCTTAGACTTACTTATCGATGGATAAAAAATTAACTAGTGATTCTATTTTATTATCCTATCAATTGAATTCCAAGAAAGAGATATCGGACAATGTATAAACTATTAATTTTAATACCTAACTATAAGGGTGGAGCATTTATACGTGACACTATTATGCCTTTAAAGCAGGGTATACCAAACGCAACAGTTCTAGTCGTTGACGATGCTTCGCCCGATGATCCAAAGTCATATTTGAGTGGTTTAGCTGATCACTGCATATACAAAAGTTCAAATGGTGGTTACGCGCCTACAGTAAATGTCGGACTAAAGTATTTTTTGGATAATGAGGAATATGATTTGGTCATGGTCACTAATAGTGATATCAAAGTTGATGTTACCAAGGCTCAATCTATTGCAGATGCAATTTTAAAGTATATGGAAGACAGGGAAGTGGGAGTGTTAGGTTTTTTAGAAGGTTCAGATAGTAATGCTGAATTTTATGAATCCATAAATATATCAGGGTTTCTATTTATATTAACAAGGGCAGTTGTTGAGAAAGTTGGTTTACTTGATGAAGGTTTTTACATGTACGGTGAGGAGCAAGACTATTTTTCTAGAGTGCGAGATGCAAATTACAAATTAGTTCAATCAAGAGTTGTTGTCGAGCATGAGGCAGAAGGTTCTGGTACGTCGAGCTTAAAGAATTCGTGGTTTGCAATAAGAAATTCTCTTTTATTAGAATTTAAATCTAAAAAGATAAAAAACATTATCAGAAAAATAGCAGCATTATTTGCGCTAGTAAATAGGTTATACAAACCAAAAAATACAAATGACCCGTCCTACATTAGAGTTACTCGGCCAGGCTTCTTAGTTGGCAATATTTTACTTGTCGGGGCTATTGTATGGAATTTATGGAATTTTATACTTGGGAAAAATAATGTCTAAAGATCAAACAATTAATTTAAAAAATGAAGGCTATTACAAAAGAGATAGAAGTTGGACTCAAAATTTTAATATTGCGAAGGATTCAAAAGTACTAGATATAGGCTGTGGTCATGGGGTGTTGGGCAAGTATCTGCATAGTACTCTTGGTGCTGACGTCACTGGTGTCGAAATTGTTGAGAG
>Ga0302127_10000216_pt1 | contig 29707 bp, 26 predicted proteins | sample CB4_SCM_MG_FD_204452 | JGI IMG/M metagenome (GOLD analysis project Ga0302127, IMG submission 204452) | Marine microbial communities from Western Arctic Ocean, Canada - CB4_SCM | ecosystem: Environmental > Aquatic > Marine > Oceanic | place: Canada: Western Arctic Ocean | collected 2017-09-24
ACAATTATATAACTTCACAATTTTAGCAAGCTTTTCCGATATTCAGGAATTGATTCCATAATTCTCTCTGAAATCCACAAGAAACTACTAGAGCACTAAGATGTATTGGGAAAAAATATGGCAACTTAGTTTTTTCAAGGCAGTCACGATTAACATATTCTATTTTATGCTGTTTTTAGTAACGGCCCAGGCTCAGGAAAAAGAGATGTCCGCGGAAACGGAAGTGCAGTCCGAAAAAAGTTCATCCTCGGAATATGCCGGCCATTATGCTGCCGTTTCCGTCACCCTCGTTTCGGCATTGATGTCCTATAATGATGCTAAGTCCTACAACGATCTCTCAGTAAAAAACAGCACGCTGGCAACACAATATGCAAACTCCAGCAGCAGTAGTGAAAAAGCTAGTTACAAAAGTGAATATGACAGAAACGCCAGTAAAATGAAATTCTATAAAAGCAGTATGCAAACTTGGGATATTTTAACTTTACTCGGTTTAGGCTGGGAAGCCTATTTGCTGATGAGTGATGATTCCGGTTCCAGTGCTGTGAATTACGGAAGTATTCAATTACCATTCATTCCCCGGTTGGCATATCAAACATATCCTTACGGGACAAAAACGTCTTTACTATGGGGCATGAGTTTCTAATATACGGGACTTTATGATTTAAATCAGTTATATCAGCTGGTCTAACAGACATTTATATAGTGAAATACAATACCTCCAGGAATAAACAATCGATCTGGAATTTGTGAACTTCGATCAGCTTAAACATAAAGCTCGTTCCAAATTTCTTGATGAGTCAAACTCTTTCCCTGCCGGATTTATTTTCTGCGTAGAGAAATTTATTTTTGCAATGTACTGTGTATAGATTGGCTGAGCAAAAGACTCAAAAAGTAAGAAATAATTACAGGAAATCTTAAGTACTGAAATACTATTTTAAAGTTAAATCACCTTCATGCAACGACAACCAACCCGTACCGACTACATTGTGCTGTTTGCCCTTGGTGCCTTGTGGGGTTCTTCCTTTGGCGCAATTAAAATTGCTCTGCACGGAGTTACTCCTCTAACAGTAATGAGTGTGAGAATTTTGCTGGCCGGTGCAGCTTTGTTGCTACTTATACTAGTGCGTAAAACTCCTCTCCCTCGTGGAATACAAAACTGGATCAAAATTAGCTGGATGGCCCTTTTCGGAACATTAATCCCTTTTTTCCTTGTCCCCTGGGGTCAATTGCAGATTGACAGCAGTTTGGCTGCAATTCTTATGGCCGTCAGCCCTTTATTCGCACTTACACTGGGACATTTTTTTAGCGAGCATGAGAGTTTTACTTTACGCCAATTACTGGCAATGCTGGTTGGATTTTCTGGTATTTTGCTGGTATTCGGTGAAAATGCTATTTCCTCAATAAATGGAAATATCTGGGCACAATTAGCGGTAATCGGTGCCGGATTCTGTTATACTATTTCTGGAGTAATTGTATCTCGTGTTCGTGGTGCTTCAGCCGACTCGGTCAGCGCCTCAATTTTTATCTGCTCATCTGTGATCGTGTTTCCGCTGTGGATGATTCTTGAACAACCATGGAGCCTCCACTTTGAAACAGAAAGTCTGTTGGCCCTGACTTACCTGGGCCTCGTTTCAACTGGAATGGCTTTTTTGATGCGCTACTACATCATACTCAGAGCAGGTGCTGTCTTTTTGTCCTATGTGGCCTTTATAATTCCCATGTTCGGAATATTATTTGGAATATTGTTTTTAGGCGAAACTATTTCTGTAAATACCATGGGCGCAGTTGTACTGATTCTTTCTGGTGTCTATTTAGGACGTAAGTAATAAGCGGATCTTTAGATCAACAAATGTAAAAGTTTCCAACATCCTTCTATTAATAGAATAACATGTACAGTTCACTAATCACTCCCAAAATTGCAAACGAACATCTTGACGACTCAAACTGGCGTTTTCTCGATTGCCGCTTTGTATTAACAGAACCAGAGCAAAAACAAGCCGAGTTTGCTCTTTCTCATCTTCCCGGTGCTACATATGCACATGTCAACCGTGATCTTGCCGTAACTCATATACCCGGAAAAACTGGACGACATCCTTTACCGGAAAAAGTTAGGCTAATAAAATTATTTTCAACTTGGGGCATTGATAATTCTGTTCAAGTTGTTGTTTATGATGATGCCGGCGGAGCATACGCAGTTCGACTCTGGTGGATGTTGCGCTGGCTCGGACATGATGCTGTTTCTGTGATGGATGGTGGATGGCCCAGATGGGTTCAGGAAGGTCGACAAGTAACTGCAGATTTAACTGTTTCGGAACCAAAAATATTCAAAGCTTCTCCCCGAAATAATTGGTTAGTCACTGCAGAAGATATCAAAGCAGATTTACATAATTATGAGGTCCGAATCCTTGATGCAAGAAACTCTGACAGATTCCAAGGTATAAACGAAACCCTGGACCCAGTTGCCGGACATATTCCGGGGGCTGTATCTGCACCATTTGTTGAGAATTTGGATGAAGATGGAAACTGGAAATCTAAATCCGTACTCCGTCTGATGTATGAAAAGTTACTTTCCGGTTCTCCGGCAGAACAAGCCGTTTCGTATTGCGGTTCCGGAATCACCGCCTGTCATAACATCCTTGCCATGTACCATGCTGGTCTGGGAGACTCCCGTCTCTATTGCGGTTCCTGGAGTGACTGGATCGCTGATCCCAAACGCCCAATAGCTTAATTCAGAACTGCATAGAACAAACTCAGCTCTTAAGTCAATCTTAGCAAATTTCCGTAAGATGGATACAATTCTTAATTTAGCCCTTAACGATGAAATTTACTAAGGTCCAATTAAAATCTAAAGTTGAACAACAATATCCAATCTTCCGGTTATTTACGAAATCAGCACAACCAATTTTCCATTATACCCTCCCACCTCTAAAAGTCTCCACAATCGGTAATTCTTGATCATTGACTCGCCAAAGGAACAGATTTTGGATTGTTTATTTAAATAAATGTGTTACAAGTAAACAATAATTTTTAAAAACTTGTCTGAGAATACAAATGAAATTCCGGAGATTTGACAATTTTATCTGGATTACCTGCTTTTTTATTTTGGTTACACTTGGTTGGTCTTCTACTTGTGTGGCACAAAAATCGACTGACACTATTTCCACTGTTGTTATCGACAGTGCCCCTAAAAAGCTGTATTCAGAGCTGTATTCAGATGAAACCGGAAATCAGTTCATGGTGGAAATTTATGAAGAACCGCAGGAGGGAGAAAACCTGATCCATTTTCGGTCCTTCAAAAATGGGAAAATAATTGGCCGCAAATCACAAGCACTTGCATATGCACATAATTTTACTTTTTTTATTGACGAAACTGAACAGCGTATCATGCGTCAAGATACTGAAAAGATGCTCTACAACGTTTTAAAAAAATTGATGGAGGAATCTGACCAGAAGTTAAAGACAAATCTGGAAGATCTATTAGATCAGGAAAAATTAGCCCAAGCCCTTTCTGAAAAGATTAAATCATCTGATGAGCAAATTGCAGCTATGGCTACAAGAATCTCAAAAGAAATCCAAACTCCCGATGAGCAAATTGCAGCTATGGCTACAAGAATCTCAAAAGAAATCCAAACTCCCGATGAGCAAATTGCAGCTATGGCTACAAGAATCTCAAAGGAAATCCAAACTCCCGATGAGCAAATTGCAGCTATGGCTACAAGAATCTCAAAGGAAATCCAAACTCCCGATGAGCAAATTGCAGCTATGGCTACAAGAATCTCAAAGGAAATTACTTTTGATGGAGGAACTGTTAAAAACATGGCGGAACGTATCTCTGAGCAGATCAAAACACCTGATGAGCAAATTGCAGCTATGGCTACAAGAATCTCAAAGGAAATTACTTTTGATGGAGGAACTGTTAAAAACATGGCGGAACGTATCTCTGAGCAGATCAAATCATCTGATGAGCAAATTGCAGCTATCGCCACTAGAATCTCAAAAGAAATCCAAACTCCCGATGAGCAAATTGCAGCTATGGCTACAAGAATCTCAAAGGAAATCCAAACTCCGGATGATCAGATTTCAGACATGGCAACAAGAATTTCAAGGCAAATTAAAACACCTGAAGCAAGAGTAAATGAGGATTCTCTTGCATTAACGTTGGCAATAAAACTTACACAAAAAGAAAACCTTGTTGCTATGAAGATTCCACCATATGCAGATTTGTTGAGCCAGGTTTCTGCCACCAACGAACAGCAGGAATATGAAAAAACTATAGAGTTGCTGGATGAGGATATTGCCAATCGAACTCCAGACGAACAACGAAAAGCACTAAAAATTTCTGGTCTTATGTCTGTACTCGTAGCTTCAAAAAAATTAAAGCGGGCAATTTCAACCATCAATGATTATGACTTGCCGGATGATCCTGGTTTGCGCGAGATTTCTGCAGCATTGTCTGAATGGCTAAGTAAGAATTTGATCACAGACTAGGAATCTCTTAAGGTAAATTTTCATACCTTTACTAAATAACATATATTCAAATTCTACTCCTTCTGCTACCAGTTGATTCCAACCTGTACACCAAACTTTTTTTAAGAATAAATTTTCCTAGAAACATGTTTAGCAGCTCTCATTCAGCTCACAGTCCCACAATCAGTTTCTAAAAGTTGAACAAAAATTACACTTGTAAATAATCTGCAAATAAAAAATAATTTTACTTCTTTTGCTTATTTAGTATTCGGTTCCCATATAGAATACTATTGCTAACTTTTCTAGACCTAAACCTGATTACGATTTGATTTACAAATGTTATTTTTAAATCTTGTAAGTAGCCCTGTAAAAGAACTTTAATATAATCCTGTCCATGTTAGAAAGACACCTTGGTTCAGGCTGCTTTGACAAAATTAAACCAAGAATGTTCTGTTTAACCACCGCAAAAAACTGACTATGAGTGAAACTTCATTCTCTTTGGAAGAATATAAAATTCATCCACGTACGATCATCCGCAATGCCTCCCCTTCAGACTTATATAAAGAGGCTTTGACATACGAAGCTGATGCCACTATTTCATCTTCCGGAGCCTTGATTGTCTCCTCCTATGAAAAAACAGGAAGAAGCCCGAAAGATAAAAGAATTGTTGAATACCCTGATATTATGGAGGATGTATGGTGGGGAGATATCAACATTGGGATGGACGAAGAAACATTTATGATTGCACGAGGTAGAGCTATTAATTATTTAAACACCTGTGAAAGGGTTTATGTGGTTGACGGATTTGCAGGCTGGGACCCAAAATATCGTCTTAAAATCAGAATTGTCGCAACTCGGCCTTATCATGCTTTGTTCATGCACAACATGCTGATACGGCCCAGTCCAGAAGAGTTAGACGATTATGGTGATCCGGATTATGTGATTTTCAATGCCGGACGTTTCCCGGCAAATCCACTTACCAAACACATGACGTCCCGTACCAGTGTTGAATTGAGTTTTGATCGCAAGGAATTTGTAATACTTGGGACAGAATATGCCGGAGAAATGAAAAAAGGCGTTTTCACAATCATGAATTACATCATGCCCAAACAAGGTGTTCTTTCGATGCATAGTTCTGCCAATGTGGGAAAATCGGGAGATGTAGCTGTCTTTTTTGGTCTGTCCGGAACAGGAAAAACGACCCTTTCTGCAGATCCAAAAAGGCAACTTATTGGGGATGATGAGCACTGCTGGACCGACGATGGAATTTTCAATATAGAAGGAGGATGCTACGCAAAATGTATAAATCTTTCTGAAGAAAAAGAGCCGGACATTTTCAGAGCAATCCGTTTTGGTACTGTGCTGGAAAATGTAGATTATAACGAAAAAACTAACATTGTCGATTATGATGGAACCTCCCACACTGAAAATACACGCGCCTCTTATCCGATCGACTTTATTTTGAACGCAAAAATTCCTTGTGTAGGTGGGCATCCACAGAATATAATTTTCCTTACTTGTGATGCTTTTGGTGTATTGCCACCGGTCAGCAAACTCAGTCCTTCTCAGGCTATGTACCACTTCATCAGTGGTTATACCGCAAAAGTCGCTGGCACTGAAATGGGAGTCACAGAACCAGAAGCCACGTTTTCCGCCTGTTTCGGTGCTGCCTTCATGGTATGGCATCCAAGTAAGTACGCAAAACTTTTGGCAGAACGTATTGAAAAAAATGGAACTTCAGTCTGGCTGGTAAATACAGGGTGGAGTGGAGGAGGTTACGGAGAAGGTGAACGTATGTCACTCAAATACACCCGTTCGATCATTGATGCTATTTTAGACGGATCATTGAAAAACACACCTTCTGTAAATAATGAATTATTCGGATTTGAAGTTCCAACTGAATGTCCGAATGTTCCGGATGAAATCATGCAGCCCAGAAGAACCTGGTCTGATGCAAACGCTTACGATCAAGCATCCCTCAAATTGGCAAATATGTTCAAGGAAAATTTTAAACAATTTGAGGAAGGTTCCAGCCAAGTAATTATTCAGGCTGGACCAAACGTGTCCTGAGTTTTTCATTAATCTTACTGCTTTGCTCCGTGTTTATGCTTGCGTCCTGCCTTTCTGTAAAAACATTCCAACTTCTGTTATTCATCTCCTAAGACTAAATATTCTGCAGTCGTAAAAAGCCCAAAACCGTGTCATTTCAGCGGGAAAATAAAATAATTTGGAAGTATTTAACTTGTCAACGGCAGAGAAATTGTGATGAAATTATTGATTAACACATATTCAAAACAATGCTGACTAAATAATTCGAGAATGATAGAAAAACTGCGTAAAGAAATGATCCGGCAAGAACTAGACTTGCTGATCGTAGTTTCTTCCGATGAACATCTAAACGAATACTTGCCCGTCCAAAATTGGCGTTTGAAAGCTTCAACAGTCACTGAAAGTTCTTTGGGATTTTCTGGCTCTGCCGGAACAGTAGTTTTTTGTATTGAAGGACGTCCTCAGCTTTTTGTAGATTCCCGCTATCATTTGCAGGCTGAGCAAACATGTTCAGAAAATTTTGATATTCATAAACTTGGAAATGAAGGGGTACTTGAACCGCAGAAATGGATTGCAGCTCAAACACAAAAAATATTAAAAGTTGGTGCAGATCCATTTGTAATGAGTTCAAAAGTATGGCGGCGCTATGAAAAAGACCTTGGCAAATCCGGACACACTTTGGTTCCAGCAACTCCCAATTTGGTGGACACAGTATGGATAAATCGTCCAAATCCTCCTAAAAAAGAGATTTATCCACTGGCTTTGCAATATACCGGAAAAGACAGTAGAAAGAAGTTACAGGAGATTCGGAAAGAATTAAGTGGATCCAGAAAATCTGATGAATCTAAACCGGATGTTTTACTGCTCACAATGCTCGATGAAATTGCCTGGCTTACGAATATGCGTGGGAGCGATATTGAATTCAATCCGGTTTTTGAAGCTTATGCAGCAATTTTTGCAGACCGTGCAATTTGCTTTTGTCATCATCCGGAAGCAAATTTAAACATGCACTGTCCAGACTGGGAGTTCCAGCCTTATGAAGATTACGTGAGTTTTTTAGCAGATCTTGCCCTGCAGAAAACAATCAAAGTCTGGATTGATCCCTCAACGATCACGATGGGTTCTCGCTTAGCATTTTCTGAGGACCAGGTTTTAGAAAAAGAAAGTCCCATTGTTTTGTCAAAAGCACTTAAAAACTCAACTGAAATAACTGCCACAAAATATGCTCATAAACAGGCCGGTGCAGGAGTTGTCAGAAGTTTACAGCGTTTGCAATCTGCGTTTCAGGCAGGGCTGCCGGTAACGGAAAAAGTATACGCAAACTGGCTTTATGAAGAATATGCAAAGGCAGAGGAATTTTCTGACCTCAGTTTCAGCACAATCGCGGGTTCAGGACCGAATGGTGCTATTGTTCATTACGGAAATCCGGACTCAGAGAACCCAATGCGAAGTGGAAATTTACTGCTAGTAGATTCCGGAATTCAATGTGCCGGCGGAACCACAGATGCAACTCGAACTGTAATTCTTGGAAAGCCGGATGAGAAGCAAAAAAGGATTTACACATTGGTGCTGCAGGCTCACATCAGACTTGCCCGTCAAATTTTTCCAGAGGGCACAAACGGAGCTTCACTGGATTCCATTACCCGTTCAGGTCTCTGGAATGCAGGATTGGATTATGGACACGGAACAGGACATGGCGTCGGTGCATTCCTGAACGTACATGAAGGACCACAACGTATCTCACCAGTTGCATACGATGTGGCTCTGCAAGCAGGAATGGTCATTTCCAACGAACCCGGATATTACGAAAACAACTGGGGCGGAATTCGTCTTGAGAATCTTTACATAGTAAAAAAAGCAGACAAGCTTCCTCAGCATCCAGGTGGAAAGGGCTGGCTCTGTTTTGAAGAACTGACACTGATCCCATTTGACCGCACACTGATTGATAAAAATTTGCTCTCGGCAGAAGAACTAAACTGGCTTTATGATTATCATGGTCGTGTTTTTAGTGAAATATCACCTATGCTGGATAATACGGAAGACTTCCAGTGGTTGACTTGGGCTTGCGGAATTGATTAAATGAGAATCCTGACTCCCGCCAAAATAAATCCGCTGCTTTATATTTTAAGTAAACGTGAAGACGGTTTCCATGAATTGTATATGCACATGGTTCCAGTCAGTTTATTTGACACATTGACCTTCACCCATAATGATGGACAAGGTCTGAATTTTAAGGTGAGTGGAGCAGATTTTTCTGAGCCTCCGGAAGAAAATTTAGTAGTTCGAGCTGTACGTATTTTTGAACTCGAAAGCAGGGAAACTGTAAATCTGAATGTAATCTTGGAAAAACATATACCTTCCGGTGCTGGACTTGGCGGTGGAAGTGGAAATGCGGCTGGGACTATACTGGCTTTGAATCATTTATACCGGAAATCTTCAGAAGCTGAAGGACTACTGTCTCCGGAAACTATTATTGCAATTGCGTCAGAACTTGGTTCAGATGTGCCTTTTTTTCTTGAACCATCGCCCTGCGAAATAAAGGGGCGTGGTGAAAAGATAAAACCACTGCTTGAATTTCCAAAACTCTTTCTCCTCATTATAAAACCACCTCTTTCAATTTCAACTAAGGAAGCATACAAAAAATGCCTGCCGAAAAAACAAACTAACTTACCAAATGTATGCTCAATTGATGATTTGAAAAGTTACTTTCAAAATCAGTTTGAAACATCATTACTCGAACAATATCCGGTCTTGTCTGAACTTAAAACTTTATTGCTTGAAAATGGTGCATTTGGTGCATTGGTCTCAGGTAGCGGCTCTGCTGTTTTTGGTGCATATTACAATAAAAAATTGCAAAATCAGTCACTTAAAAAATTGTCATGTCTTACTGTCGGCGATATATTCTCTTGCGAAACAATGGTCACTTACAGTTATTTCTGAACCAAATTTTCATAATACCAAAAATAAATAAATGCCATTGGCTACTGATTGTTTTTGCAATCATTCTTGTAGGGTGCAGTACAAAACCTATAGGTCCCCATGGTGAAAGACAATTCGGTAATACCCTTATCTGGAAACAATCTAACCCGCGCATTATAAAATACGTTCAAGTTTACAGCAATAATAAACATGTCAAAACCTGTTTGGATAGAGCAACAAACAGCAGATATCTTCACTACATTCATCGGGTTTTTTATAAATATGATTTGCCTCCGGAACTTGCACATTTGCCAATACTTGAATCGTGTTTTGACAAAAGAGCCGTTTCCTGGACTGGTGCACGAGGCATGTGGCAATTTACAAAAGCAACCGCAAAAGATTTTGGACTTCGCGTAAACTTATTATCCGATGACCGACTCAACTGGAAAAAATCAACACATTCAGCCGCACGTTATTTGAAAAAATTGGGAAAAATGTTTGACAACAACTGGGAATTGGCATTAGCTAGTTACAACGGAGGACAAGGTTATATGTCACGACAAATAAAATCTCAAGGCACACGAAATTTTTGGGAGCTTGAACTGCGCAAAGAAACACGAGAGTATGTACCAAAATTTCTGGCAATGTTGAGCGTAGCTCGTAAAAGATACCCGGAACTATATTTTCAGGGCTCACCACGAGCATGGGCTAAATCAGGATAAAATACTGCTATTTTACAGAATAACAGGACTTGATTCTGGATTCAGTAGTTGGCACATTTTAAACAATGGCTTGAAAGAGAAAGTTCAAATCAAATTATTTTATAGTTTGGTCTTCTTTCACAAATTATTAATTTTATAAGATTAAAAAGGAGTTGCTATGGCAGATGAAGGCGAAGGCGAAGGTGGAGGCGAAGGTGGAGGCGGAGGTGGAGGTGAAAGCAGTGGAGGCGGGAAGAAGAAGATCATTATAATCGTTGCTGTAGTGCTTTTACTTATCATTGGCATCGTAGTTTTTTTGCTGATGTCTGGAGATGAAGAAGAACAGTTACCTGAAGAAGAACTGCCGGTGACAGACGTGGCGGAGCCTCTTGCCGAACCTATTTTTCTTCCTCTTGAAAGTTATGTGGTGAATCTCAAAGACGGCCGTCGTTTTTTAAAAGCCTCTATCCAACTGATGCTCAGTGAACCTGGTGCAGCCGCTTATCTGACAGTACGAATGGTTGAGGTTAAAGACATTGTACTGGCCGAACTACAGGAATTGTCAATAGAAGATGTAAAACAAACAGATTCCAGAGAGGCTCTACGGCAACGGTTAATCAGTGCCATAAGTCAGATTTTTCCCAGCAAGCCGGAATGGGAAGATCCTGAACCAATAAGAAAGGTTTTGTTTGAGGAATTTGTAATTCAGTGATCCACGTTAATCACAGTCTTAATCCGGATACTGGAAAGTCTGGATTCATCCAGGTTTTTAAAAAATATCGAATGTCTGATGTGTTTCCAATTGATGACAGGCAAGGAACTTCGATGAAAGATAATTTACAGGTTATTTCCATCAAAAGAAAAGAATTCCAGTCGGCTGACAAAGTTGCGAAGAAAGGAATTACCCTGTTTCTGTTGCTGACAGCCCTTTTTTTCTTTGTATCATCTTTGAGTGCAGTAGAGGAGGAATTTGAAGAAATTAAGGTAATTAGAGAAGGACCTCCTCCACTAGAAGATCCTCAATATTTGGATCTTGGTACTTTCGTAGTAAATATGCCCGGAGACAAATATTTTCTTAAAAGCAGCATCCAGTTGGCTTTTGAAAATTCTGCCGCAAAAGAATGGTTGCTGGCAAGACTTCCATTAGCAAAAGATCTTATAATCACTCATCTCAATTCAATTACAGTTGAACAGTTTGATGACACTAAAAACCGGGTGGTCATAAAAAATGATTTACAAGTCCGCCTGAATTCGTTGTTTCCCAATAAGGCTGCTTGGGAGGATCCTGTTCCAATACGAAGAATACTATTTTTGGAATTTTACCGACAATAGTATAAATAAGATTGCAAAAAGTAATATAATCCTGAAATCTGATATAAGTTTTATCAAATGATGTTTTTGGTTGTAGAATTTCATTTAAACTTTTAGCCTGAAACATAAAAGATTAAACCAGTATTTTTAATTATTGATCAATGGCAGAAGAAGAATCTTTTGAAAACCTGGATGACTTGGACTGGTCAGATGTAGAAAGTGAACTAAAAGCTAACAGAGACCAGATCCTTTCTGAAGCAAAATCTGCAGACAGTGGTGCTCAAAAAGAAGGGGATAATGGAGATAAATCCGGAAAAGAAAATGGTGAAGGTAGCACGTCAAAGACTCCTCAATCGTCGGGTGATATTGACATTAATTTTCTGTTTGATGTACAGCTTTCCATTGTTGTAGAAGTTGGACGTGTTCAAATGCTTATCAGTGACCTGTTGGAACTGGACGAAGAGTCTATAATCGAATTAGACAGTCTTGTAGGACAACCTTTGGATATCCGTGCCAACGATTTGCTGGTTGCACGTGGTGAAGTTATTGTAGTCAACGAAAAATTTGCTGTACGTATCACGGATATCATAAGTCCGGACAATCGCTTTGAAGCACTCTGAGGGAAAAAAGCATGAGTTTAGCAAAGCCAACTTGGCTAAAAGCAGGAATTACGCTGGCGCTTTTGTCAAATTGGATTTTAGTTGCTTCAGCTTCAGAAGTGCGTACTCTGAAAAACATTGAGGTTGTTTCCTTTGAAAATACAGAACAGGTTCGTCTGGAGTTCGATGGTAAATTTTCTGGAGAACCACTAATAAATTTTGAATCCGGTTCAATGAGCCTGCGATTTAGTTCTACACACACTGCTCCTGCACTCCCCCTGCTGACTGTTACAAAAGACAATCCTTTAATCAAGGCAGTTCGTGCTGTTGAATTTCCTGATACACATTTTGTCCATCTGGAAATTTTACTCCAGTCTCCACGGACACTACTGGATCATCCAAAAATCACCCACTCCGGAAACTATATAATCCTTGGTTTTCCTAACAATTTTTCTGCCACACCTTCACTTTCTAGTACAAACGTCCTGACAAAAGAAATTGAAAAACGTGTAAAAGACGACAAGTCTTTCCCCTCTACTTTTTCCAAAGAATCTACAGATGAACAACCCTCATTTCTGGCAGATGGTCTTCTTCCTTCACCAGAACATGATTGGGGTTCAACAATGCTGACACTGGTTTTGTCTCTGTTATTCGTTTTATTTCTCATTTATTTGATAGCTTTTATATATAAACGTTTTTTCAGTAGTCGATTTTCCTCAATGCAGGGTAATGTTCGCATTCGTCAGGTTTCAAGCCATCATGTTGGACCAAAGCAGAAAATTATAGTTTTCGAAATGAATGAAAGAAAGTTTGCCTGCGGTGTAACACCTACATCCATCAATTTGATCGCAGAATTACAGGACGAAACAGATCTGGAAATTTCCCATTCAATTCAGACTGATGAAAATGCTAAAGATTTTAATATTGATCAGACAGGTGAATCTTCTGAAATAGATACGGAGCAACCCCTTGAGCAAACTAAAACGAATGTACCAAATAACAAGAATAGTAAAAATAACTTCGATACTTCAATTGAATTAGAAGGCCTGGAAAAAGACATTTTCCTTAAATCTAATGCTGAAAACCTCAATAGCCTTGAAGAGTCAAACAATTATAATAACGAATTAAAATCAACAGCCAGAACTCATTTTTCAAAAACTCCGACAAAAACTAAAATTATACCTCCTGGTAATCATGTGATGCAGGACTTTGCAAGCACACTTTCAGAACGTCTAAAATTCTTAAAACCCATCAAATAGAATCCATGCAGTATTTTCAATTCTAAACTCAATTAACTTAAAACATGGAAATAATTGAAACTTCTGTTTCAGGCTTCAGAAAATATTTTTATTTATGTAAAAGTATAAAGTGTCCATTTTTCAGCCTACTGTTGCTGTCTGTTTTTTGTTTAGGAATGCCGCTTTATGCACAATCGCCAATTCCAGGCATCAACATTTCCGTTGACACTGCAAGTTCACCCCAACAGGTAGCAACTACATTGCAGATCGTCTTTTTACTGACGATTCTAACTATGGCACCGGCTATTTTAATCATGACAACTTCATTCACAAGATTTGTGATTGTGTTGTCATTTTTAAGACAAGCTATTGGAACTCCGCAGGCTCCATCAAATCAAATCGTGATCGGCCTTGCACTGTTTCTTTCTTTGTTTGTGATGATGCCGGTCTGGAAAGAAGTAAACGACGTTGCCCTTTCACCGTATCTGGAAGAAACTATTTCACAGGAAGAATTTATGGATCGTGCCACTTTACCAATTAAACGATTCATGGGAAATTTTACACGTGAAAAAGATTTGGCTCTTTTTGTTAGAATTGCTAAAATAGAACGACCAAAAAACATCGAAGATATTCCAATTTGGGTTATGATACCTGCGTTCGTAATTAGTGAACTAAAAGTAGCATTTCAAATTGGTTTTTTGCTATATGTTCCATTTCTTGTGATCGACATGGTTATTGCTTCAATCCTGATGGCAATGGGTATGATGATGATGCCGCCAGTAATGATTTCTTTACCGTTCAAACTGATGCTTTTTGTTCTTGTAGACGGCTGGCACTTGATTCTTGGTTCTATGGTCAAAAGTTTTGTGGACATTTAATTTTTAAACAACTAAGTGAGATTTTATGACAGAAGCCCTTGTTGTTTCCATTATGATTGAAGCCATGCGAATGGCAACTCTTCTCGCTGCGCCCATGCTGATTGGAGCATTGGTAGTAGGTTTACTTGTTTCTATCTTCCAGGCAGTAACACAGATACAGGAACAAACCTTAGCAATCATCCCAAAAATGGGGGCAATGATAGCTGTATTGGCTATCTTGTTCCCATGGTTACTCACGCAGGCTACTACCTACATGGCAGGTATTTTTTCCAACCTCCCAAAATTTGTTGGTGGCTAAAAGTCTTTAAGATAATCCCTCTCTCTATTCATTTTAATTTCACAATTTTCAAATCAAGTAATTTCTGGCTAGACCATCTAGTACTGATATTGGATAATATAAGTTGAACAAAAATTAAAAACTGCTTTTATTGATTGATATTGACTGTTTTTTATAAAGTTGGTAAAGTAGTCATACCAATATGCTTGAAATCACATCTCCTAAATCAGCAATTCAGAAATGGAAAAAGAATAATCTAGAGACTGCTTCGGTGTTGGTTCATTTCGACCTTAGGGAGTTGTCTTAATGATATTGGTGTGGTCAACTATACAAGATTGCTCGCTTAACTCAAAATGATATGGTTTAAGGACTTTATACGAATGCATCAATATTTTTTAATAAATAAAAATAATTGACTACAAACTAATATCTATAAAAAAGATTTATGATTAAATCTCCTGATTCTGAATTTGAAAACGAAGATGATAGTCAAGAGGAAGTAATTGAACTACAGGAAAACATTATAGAAGCACTTCCTGAAGACAAATCACTTGTCGTTAGCGAAGATGTTTTTCCTGATTCCCTGCTAATAGTACCCCTTTACGATCGCCCTTTATTCCCTAAAATGCTGCTTCCAGTAATAATTTCTGAAGAAAAATTGGGGAAAGTTTTACTTAAGGAATTAAAGGGTCCTCTCCGCTATGTTGGGTTGGTTTACAGCCATGAGTCTGAAGATGATTCTCTCACTAATGAACCTAGTATTATAGAAAAATTATCGAAGGTAGGAGCCGTAGGAAAAATTGTGCAGGCCGCAAAACATGGTAACGACCCGATGCACATTATTGTGCAGGTAATGGATCGCTTTGAGATTATTGATATTGCTTCTGAAGATCCTATAATCAGGGCAAAAGTAGAATATATAACTGAAACTGGTGAAGAAGAGTCGGAAGATGAACTAAAAGCTTTTTCCGTTTCCATCATTAATCTCATCAAAGAACTGGTACAACTAAACCCTTTGTTTAAAGAAGAACTAGGGCTTCTGATGGGACGAATCAATCTCAAAGATCCGGCGACACTTGCTGATTTTGCTGCATCGATGACAACTGCATCCGGAAAAGAATTACAGGAGATACTGGAAACAAAAAGCATAAAAATACGAATCGAAAAAGCATTGTACTTGCTTAGGCACGAACTGGAAGTAGCAAAACTGCAGGTAAAAATTTCTAAGCGGGTAGAGGACCGAATGTCTCAGCAGCAGCGAGAATTTTTCCTGCGGGAACAACTCAAGGAAATTAAGAAAGAACTGGGAATCACCAAGGAAGGTCCTGAAAGTGAAACAGATAAATTTGAAGCACGTATTAAAAAGCTTAAACTCTCTGAAGAAGCAAAAGAACGTATAGATGAGGAGCTTGAAAAATTACAATTAATTGAACCTGCTTCACCAGAATATAACGTGACACGAACATATCTGGACTGGCTGACAATTTTACCATGGGGGATCTACAGTAAAGATTTCTTTAATATTCAACGCGCAGCTCGAATTCTCAATCGTGATCACTATGGCCTTAAGGATGTCAAAGATAGAATTTTGGAATTGATATCTGTAGGAATCATCAATGGTGATTTGGCAGGCTCAATTGTTTTGCTGGTTGGACCTCCTGGTACTGGTAAAACTTCTGTAGGACAATCGATTGCCAAGGCTTTGGGACGTAAATATTTTCGTTTTTCTCTGGGTGGAATGCGTGATGAAGCAGAAATAAAAGGGCATCGTCGCACATACATAGGTGCTCTTCCAGGCAAATTTGTTAATGCAATCAAAACTTGCAAAACTTCCAATCCGGTAATTATGCTGGATGAAATAGACAAAATTGGTGCAAGTTTCCATGGAGACCCTGCTTCTGCTTTGCTGGAAGTTTTAGATCCTGAACAAAACAAAGACTTTTTGGATCACTATCTGGATGTACGTTTTGATCTTTCAAAAGTACTTTTTATTTGTACTGCAAATCAAACCGACACAATCCCACCTGCACTGCTCGACAGGATGGAAGTCATCCGGCTATCCGGTTACATCCTAGAAGAAAAACTGGAAATTGCACGAAAACATCTGTTACCTAAACAATTAAAAATACACGGAATCAAAAAAAATCAGTTTTCACTCCCCAAACCAGTATTGCGAGAAATCATTGATGGCTATGCCCGAGAAGCTGGAGTACGAAGTTTAGAAAATAATCTTAAAAAATTACTGAGAAAAACTGCAAGAAAATTTGTAGAAGAGGAGATTGATCAAGTTAAGATTTCCAAAGATGATCTTCCGGATATGTTAGGACGAAAGGCCTTTGCAGAAGAATCGCGCTACAAAAAACCTAAAATTGGAGTAATAACAGGTTTGGCCTATACCAGCGTCGGTGGTGCCACTTTGTTCATTGAAGCCTCCAGTGTTGAAGCCAAAAATCCTGGATTTAAACAAACCGGACAACTAGGAGACGTGATGGTAGAATCAACGGAAATTGCTTATACTTTCATCCGCTCCCTTGGTAGTAATGACAAAAAAATAAAGGATTTCTTTGCACAAAATTTTGTTCACCTGCATGTGCCAGCCGGTGCAACACCAAAAGACGGTCCATCAGCAGGAATTACAATGGCCTGCGCACTTCAATCACTGGTTGCACAGGAAGCAATAATTCCGAATCTTGCGATGACAGGAGAGTTGACGCTAACAGGCTTAGTCATGCCAATAGGCGGAGTCAAAGAAAAAACTATTGCAGCAAAGCGAGCAGGTATAACTCAATTAATTTTTCCTGCTGAAAATAAAAAAGATTTTGAGGATTTAGATGGAAGCATCATTGGAAAAATCACTCCATATTTTGTAAAAACTTTTGCAGAAGTTCTGCCAATTTGCTTTCCAAATCTGAAAGGTACAAAGAAAATTAAAATCTCTAAAACTTAATTTTTCCCCTAAATACTTTCTTTATTACCCATAAACCGAGCACCACAAAGATAATAAGAGTGCTCTTATTAAAATAATACTCCATTTATCAGTAAATTTCTGGTTGAATACAATAATCTGAGACTTCATGTATCCTTCTTTTTTTAACCCTGAATTGCTTTCTTTGCTGGGGTTACTTTTGGTGTCAGGTGCATTTGCCGGACTACTGGCCGGACTGTTTGGAGTAGGTGGAGGAATAATTTTAGTTCCGGCTTTATTCTACGTATTTGATGAGTTGGGTTATTCTTCTGAAATCACAACCCACCTGGCGGTTGGAACTACGTTGGGGATAATCGTTCCAACTTCAATTTCATCGACCTGGTCTTACTATAAAAGAGGTTCCGGAAACATAGTTATGTTTCGTAAGTTAGCACTACCTGTGGCTGGAGGTGCATTAATTGGTTCATTACTGGCGGGAAATCTTAGTGCTTCTGTACTAAAAGCCATTTTTGCAGTGATTGCCATGGTTATTGCGTTAAACCTTTTTCAAAAGAAGCAGTTCGTTCTTGGCACCAAACTACCTTCAAAACTTAAAGTGTGGAGTGTTGTTGGATTAATCGGCCTATTTTCAGCAATGATGGGTATTGGGGGCGGAGTTTTTTTTACTTCTTATTTGACTGCTTACAGCTTACCCATGCTAAGTGCTGTAGGAACATCTGCAAGTTTAGGGTTGATGATAGCTCTTCCTGGAGTAATTGGATATATCTTCAGTGGATGGAACAGTATAAGCCTTCCTCCTTTAAGCTATGGTTACTTCAGTTTAGCAGGATTTTTGTGCATAATTCCCATGACCATGGTCATGGTACCACAAGGGGCAAAACTGGCTCACAGCTTGGATAAAGTCAAACTCAAACGCTGGTTTGCAATTTTTCTGCTGCTGATGTCCTTGCGAATGCTTTACAAAATATACTACTGATGCATTTGAGCCTATGAAGAACTCCAGATCAAAACCTTTCGTGATAGGAATCAGCGGTGGTTCTGGTTCAGGTAAATCAACAATTATAAATGAGATTATAGAGCGCATAGGTCCGGAGAAAATAGCAGTACTAAACCATGATGCATATTATCGGCACAGGCCTGAATTATCATTTGAAGAGCGTACCATAATTAATTTTGATCATCCGGATTCATTGGAAACTAAACTTTTAATAAGACATCTGGTACAACTGATTTCTGGAGAAAAAGTTGAAATTCCTATTTATGATTTCCCAAAGCATTTGCGGAATTCCAAGACAAAAAAAATATCCCCCTGCCAGATATTGATTGTAGATGGAATCCTGGTTCTGCATGATTCTCAACTATGCGAATTAATGGATTTAAAAGTCTTTGTTGATGTACCTTCAGACTTAAGATTCATCAGGAGGTTGGATCGTGATATCAACGAGCGAGGACGTTCTGTCAAATCAGTAACCAAACAATATCTTGCTACCGTTCGTCCTATGCACGAAAAATTTGTTGAACCCAGCAAGCAAAATGCTGACATCCTTATCCCAGGAGGCGGACACAATCTGCAAGCTGTCAGGGTTTTGTCTACACTTTTGCAAACACTTCCTGCAAATTAAAGTTTCAGTTACGTAAAAACAGTTCTCATCACCGTAATTCAAATTCCTTTTCAAGTATTTGAAGAACTTCATTCCGCTGCTTAAAACGGGCATAATCAGCAGCCGTTTTTTTGTTAAAATCTACTACAAATGCATCACCACCTTTATTGAGCAGTAAACCTACTGAACCTATTTTTCCTCTTCCTGCTGCCAGCATTAGAGCTGTTTGACCATTATTATTCTGCATATTAACACTTGCTCCTCGTTTTAACAGTTCCCAAATCACCTGCAAATTCCCTCTCTCAGATGCCCACATTAGTGCTGTCCAGCCTTCGTTAGTGCGTGAATTCAGATTTGCCCTTGATTCCAAAAATATTTTTACCAGCGGTAAATTACCATAATATGCAGCCCACATTAAAGGTGTAAAATTACCTTTATCCGGATCAGCACCATGTTCCAATAATACTTTTACAATGGCCTCATTTTTCATTGAAGAAGCCCAAACCAGTGGAGTGTCTTCAAGTCCATCTGAAGTGTCAACATTCGCCCCATATTCTGCCAGCAGCTTTACCAGTTCAGTATTTTGCTGTTTGACCGCATGCATCAAAGGTGTATATCCATTGAGATCCTTCAGTTCCAAATCAACACCTTCATCAATAAATCTTTCAACTTCAGCTAAATTTTCTTTTTTTACCGCCTGGATAAAGGAACTCTCGGGTGTTGTCTGCATTAAATAACTTTGTGCCACTTCACTTTTTACAAACAAAAATGATTTATTGTCGGACAATAAGACATCATAAATTTTGCCGGACTGATACTCCGGCCAGAGTAAAATCAATAACGTGATAGTCACGCTGGTAAAACTAAAAAAAAGGAACCAACCTAACAAAAGCCAGCGTGAATAATTTTCATTAATTACTTCCCGAAATGTATTTTCTGCTTCTTCCTTCTTGTCATTCTGACTAGATTTCAGTTGGTTGTCCACTTTATTTTGATCTTCCTCGGTTTCAACAATTAGATCCTGATTGGTGAAATCTTTGCGTCTTTTGGAAAAGAAAGGGTTTGAGAAACGAGAAAAATATTTTGGCTTTATCCTGAATGGAACTTTTTCTTGTTCCTGCTGTTCAAGAAGTTGGGGTCTGCCTTCGGAAATCGACAATAGAATTCCTGGATCAATCTGAGAACTTCCGGAAATAGTAATGGGTATATTTTGCAGTCGAACGTGCCTGATAACTAATCCCAGGAGTTCCTGTGTATCATGGCTTATGACTTGCAGATTGTTTAAATCCAGATTAATCTTCTCCGAATTACTTGAAAAAATACCCTTTTCAAGTGCATGCATTGCCGGCTTGATATCTACATGCCTCAACTCATCAACGACTTTCAAAGTCACAATTTGATTTTTTTCAGAGGAAACAATTCGATTTAGCATTTTACTTAGTCAATGTTGGCAGGAAGGTTGCAGAATGTTTCACAGGTCTATAATTGTTTTCTCCTTAAGTAGAATCAGCAAAAAACACACCAAGTATTTGACAATTTTCAAATGAAATATTTTAAGCATAAATTGATTCTGGTTCTGTTTATTTTGTCCTTGAGTATGAACACAGCACTGGCAGAAGAATTGACAGACTATGTATACTGGAAAGATCAGCAGATTGCTCAGCTAGAAGAACTCACTTGGAAAATGGTTGACTCAGTTCAAAGTATGGGATCCAAAATCAGTTCCGTGGCGATTTCGAATATTTCATACGGAGATACACTGCCAAGTAGTTTTCGCAAAGTTGCTACTGCACGTTTACAACAAACACTCACAAGTCAGATAAAGTTGAAGGTGAGCATCTGCGAGGCATGTAGTCAAATTCGAACCGACATTTCTGGCAGTTTTCTTAAAATCAGTCGTGGAATCGCGGACGACAAATTTCGTCGAGAGACTGCCAAAGAATTAAATGTTAATGGATTCCTTGATATTGCCTTGTTTACCAGTAAAGGACAACTCTCGATTTCACTTAATGCATATGATGCAAAAAATGGAGAAATTGTTTTTTCTAAAATTGTGACCGGAACACCGCCCAAAAGTGGGTCCTACATACATGCTTTCTACGGCAAGATGACGGTCCCAATTAAATTTACGAGTGATTCATCTGGACAAATCACCGTTGATCACCAAGCTAGAATTCTCGGTGGGGAAAAAATGATTAGAATTGCAGATGACTGGAGTTTAACTGGAGGGGCTTCATTTTTGAGTGATGACAATTCCAACTTGACAGATAAATATGAGAAAGCAATCACTGGATTTTTAATTGATGGCACAATTGGATATGACCTTTTCAACTTTGGCGGTGACCAAGTATCATTTGGGCTAATAGCGGGTTTAGGTATGATGACTGTTACACCATTCAGTAATCCAGCATATTTCAAAACAGGTTTTACCGTCTCTGTTGCGGAACAATTGACGCTAAGTTACCATTTACTGGCCTTGCTGACAACAGATGAAAGTGCTACTGCTTCAAGTGCATCAATTGTTTCAATTGGATGGAAATTCAGTGGAGATGAATTCTAATTATAATTATGAGTTCCAAAGATATACTTAATGTCATGAAACCAAATAATAATTGCCGAACTTCACTTTCGTTTTTGCTAATATTTATAGTTGGCCTCTTGTTATTGGGAGGTCTAGGCGGTTGCAGTACTTCAACTGAAGACTCTATTGAGCCTGTAGAAGAGCTTCCTGTGAAGAAAAAGGTGCTTTTCAATCAGAAAACTGGTGGTGGGAAAAATCATGTTTCAGTTATCGAAGAAACTCAGGGCAATAAACGCCTCCTCCGGATTGTTTTACAACGTGGTGATCTCCAGTCTAACTTAATCCATCCCATTGACAGTCCTAATTTTGTAATTGCAGTACCTTTACAGGATGCAACCAGCAAGGGCTTAACTTTAAAAACAGCTGCTTTTGAACAAAGTCTTAAAATAGATATTGATCAATTACTCGCACGTTACCTTTCGCCAGAACGGTTTAATGTTTCTGTAATAATTAATTGGGACAAAAAATTGTTACAGGAAGTGCAACTGAAAAACTTACCGCTTGATTCTGACACATCTAAAGATGATACAAACGTTGAAAATGTATACGATGATGAAGGAATCTCTGATAAAGTAAAGCAAAATCATGAGTTGAAGGAAGCCCTAAAATCGGTTCAAGTCAGTGTTTTACTGGACAACACCTTGCCTGAAACACAGGAGATATTTGTAAAGAAACTGATTCCTGCTCAGGAGTTTTTCAACGCTGATCGCGGAGATGCAGTTTCAGTGGAACGCAGCTCTTTTCCGAAACCATTTTCTGACAGTATTGCTCCATATGAAGAACAAATTGTAAGGAGGAAACTTACAGAGTTATTGTTGAAATATGTCTCTAAAACTGATTTTGTTGTAAATGTAAAATTTACTTTGATTGAAAAAACTGAAGAAACTAAAAAAACACCTCCTTCTGCCAGTAATATAAAAATGGCTATAAATTTACTTCTCGACGACACTGTTATGCCTTCAGTGGATATTTTCCTCAAGGAAGCAGTTCCTCTGGCAATAAATTTTGATGCGAAAAGAGGCGATGTCCTCAAAATTATCCGAAAAAAGTTTCCGGAACGTTCAGTTGATTCTATTTCTCCTGAACAACGCACTGCACTTAAAGATTATCGATTAAAGATTCTTGAAGCTTTCCAAACAGGAGATTACGTTTCAGGTTTGGAATGGGCGGAAAAAGGTTTGAAAGTCGCAGTTAAAAGAGCAGACAAAATATTTATCTTAAAAATGAAAGGTTCCTTGCATTTCCTCCTGGAAGAAAAAGAGGAGGCATTGGAAATGTGGCGGCATGTACAACGTTTAGATCCAAAAGATAAAGAAGTTAGTCAAATGCTAAATAACCTCGAGTAAGGAATGAGAAAATACTCAATTTCAGGTGACCTTGCATCACTTTTTAGCTTACTGATTATTTGTTTTCTGACGTTTTATTTTGCCGAAAATGCATCTGCACAAGAGACGTCTGATGTTAAGGATGAATCACAAGTAGAGAATCCATCTCCGGAAAAGGCAGAAGAGGCAGCAGAAAAAAAACAATCCCTTGAAGAGCTACTTGCTGTTCCATTTAAGCTGATCAAGGAAGAAAAAGATGATGATGAAGATTTAGGACAAGGTGGGAAAAATAAGGACAATAAAAGCAAAAGCAATAACGGTGAAGTAAGACTTCCTCCACCTCCGGAACAAAGAAAAGTTGAACGGGACCTAGAAAAAAAGATAGATATTATTTTTCGCGAGGTACTTCCTAAGGATTACGTAGGAGTAACGGTTAGTATTCGTTATATTCTGGAAACCGTTCCTGTCACTAAGGTGGATAAAAGTATTTCTAAAGTCAAGCTCCCAGGATTTGAAAATAATGTCTGGGTACCAACACAGTCTAAAAAAATAATTGGGATAGTGAATCAAGTAAGACCATACACTACAATATTTGCTGTCGTCAATACTCCAGTTTCTTTGTTCAATGTGGAAGTCATACGACAAATATTGGACGAACGAATCAGATTCCTGAATTTAACCGGCAGAGACGTTCTAAGAATGGTCCATGTACCGTTTACAACACCCGCTAAATCTTCAGTAAATACTCTTGATAACGCTGCAGCAGAACTGGCCAAAAAAGAGGATGGAGAGGAGGGAATAACAGATAATATAAAGCCGGATGCAGGTGAGGGAGAACTTGAGCTGGCAGAGCAGAAAAAAGACAATGAAACACTTGAAGATAAGCCGGAAGCTATATTGGAACCTGATCCAGAACCCCGTCGGATAGACCAGAAGACTCGGGTTGAAACAGCACGTTATTTGTTACAGGTTAGAAAAGCATATTTGAAGGAAGATTATGATGCTGCTATTACTGCTCTTAGAAGAGCAATTGAACTTAATCCCTTCTCCTCACAAGCTTTTGCTATGCTGGGTTCAGTTTACTATCGTCTCGGATGGAATAGAATGGCAATAGAAAATTGGCAGCACTCACTTGAACTTGATCCAACAAATGAAGGTCTGAAAAAATATCTCATGCGTTTGTCAAGGTAACAATGAATACAAAAATGTTTTCAAGGATACAGAAAAGCAAATTCATGGGACTTAAAAGGGTTTTTAAATCTATTTTAGTATCCTTAATAATTTTATTTTTGCTCAACCCACCCTTATCCCTAGAAGCACAGGAACGTGTCAAGTCGCTAAGTGTCCGGCAGTTTGAAATTGAAGAAGGAATTCGCAATGGTCTCAAATATTACCTGGATACTAAGGATTACGTACTGCGGGTAAAACTGTTTGGAGAGGAACGTTCCATAGGTAGTAGTATAGCAAACGAGGCACTTCCAGGATTCGGACAACTCAATGATTCGGTAGGTTCAGGTGCTAAATACTGGGAAATCACACGGATGCGTGTAGATTTGGTGATGCACAAAGAAGTTTCACCTTCAGTAAACACTTACATTGGTGAAATTGTACCTATCCTCAGTGGACTTGATTATGAGCGTGGAGACGAACTGATATTTGTGCCAATTTTGCCTAGTGATCCATTTCCTGAGCAGGTTGGTGATCCTTCTTCAGCGGGTTTACCGGATCCAATGGCGAAAGCCCTCCCGGAAGATGACCCAAAAGATATAGAAGTTGCATTGCAGAGTGGTGAACCGTCTGAAGAACAAGATGGAGAATCACTGGAGGAAGAACCGTTTTGGCTGAGAATGAGCGATATTGAAAAAATTCTTGCCGGAATGTTGTTGTTTCTTATTCTTTTGTTTTTCTGGGTTCTCTTGAAACTAAGAAAATTCAAAGCAATCTCAACCGAACAAGAAGGTTTTCCTGCCCTGATGCCTCCTCAATCTGAAACGCCTCAATTACCTTCGTCTCCTAATCAAGGTTTTGTTTCAATTGCGGATACTAATGCTAAACTCCTAAATAGTCATGAAAACCATGAAAACCAGTTAAATGATGCTGTCCTAATCTCAGACAACGAGCGACTCATTCAAGAAATTATTAAACAAATGATTGGTCGTGATGACTGGAAACAAGAATTAGTCCAAGAAATGTCTCGGGACAAACAATCGATGGACATGCTGACCCAGTTGATCGCTTCTCTAGGAATGAGTACGTCAAGAAAACTTTTCTCAGGTACTATACCTCAAAATACTTATTTGGATCTGGAAAAATTAGCGGATGAGGCTAGTTCTTCACCTGAAGAAGAGAATGAGATGTTAAAGGACATACAGAAATTTTTTCTTACCAAACAGTTAACTGATCCCGAACAAAATAAATCAAATCCATTCAGTTTCATGGATCAGCTTACTACATCACAAATCGGTTTTTTGGTTAAAGACGAACCTGCAAAAATAAAAGCCTTTATATTTGGGCGTTTGGAAAGTGATGAGGCTGCTGAATTATTACGTGATTTATCCAAAGACGAGCGTACAAAAGTGGCATTGGAATTGGGGAAACTCCACGAACTTCCCCTTGAACTGGTGGAGAAGATTGGCTACAACCTTGCAGAAAAAGCCAGACATGTACCTGATGATGGTACAGTTGGAGTTGATGGAATAAAATTCATTGCAGATGTCCTTGGTGATTTGGACAATACAACCAGGCAGGAACTGATTAACGGCTTGCGTTCTTCAGACATAAAACTCAGCGAGAACATTGAAAGTCATTGCTTTATTTTTGAGTCAATACCAGTTGTTCCAAAAGATATATTGCTGGAAGTTGTACGAAAATTACAACCTGATGATGTGATAACTGCAATTTCTGGTACTACCTCAAAAATCAAGGAAGCAGCAATCATGTGTTTCCCAGAAAAAAGCCGTCCTGCCCTCGTTTCTTCACTAAAAACGAAATCACCGGATTCAGAAGAAGTCCGTGCAGCCCGCAAATTGTTTGTACAATCTATGCGGGATATGTCTGATGCCGGCCGGTTGAACCTACAGGAAGTCAATACAAAGTTTACTCAAGAAAGCAGTCAAACTGAATCTGCGGAACAATAATTAGTTGATGCTTAAAAAATAGTTTTTGGATCCTGGATCAAGTCTGGGATTACAAAAGAATAATTTTTTTAGTAAGCACTAATTAGTTTTAGCCTTCGGAATTAGGGACAAAACCATTTCAGGAGTAATCGTTGTTAAACAGCGCAAATAGTCCGGATTACTACATTTACCGCGGCCATCACGGGAACATGGGCGGCAACTCAGTACTTCCTCTGTTTCCAGCATTTTACTTTCTTCCAAAAATGGAGCATAGCCAAACTCTCTCACAGTTGCTCCAAACAAAACAATAACAGGGGTACGCATCGACTCCGCCAGGTGACCAATAGAAGTGTCGTTAGTAACAACAATGCTGGCTTGCCTAAGCAATTCAGCAGTTTCAAGTGGAGAAAACCGGCCTGCTACGTTTTGTACCTTCCCTGAAAATTCTTTTTCCAGTTGAATGGTTTCTTTTTCACCTGTACCACCGACCAGTACTACAGACCAACCTTGCTCAAGCAAACTTGAAATCACTTCATTAAAATAAGCCAGTGGCCAGCATTTCAGAGGATAGGATGCAGACGCACCTATAGCAACAAACCGTTTGGGAAGAATGTTGTTTTTTTTTAGAAATTCCTGAATTAGTAAAACAGCACTTTTGTCCGGAAATAGTTCAGTCTGGTTATTCAATTCCAACTTAGTGTGTTCCTGTAAAGGACGAAGCAGGTGCTGACGTTGAGAAGGTGTTTTTTTGAGAAAATTTAGTTTCCAACGAATGAGTAAATCACGTTTCCAACTACGCTTATTGATGGACCAAACTTGAGGATATTTAAAAAGCCCGAATCCAGAGAGGTTCCAGACAATCCAAATACTTCTCAAAGAACGGTGAGCATCGTAAATCAGGTCATATCTTTCCTTCCGTAATTTTTGTATCAAGGTTTTCAGCAAAACACCGGATCCATTTCTACTGTACCTGATGACTTGATCAATGTGAGGGTTGTTATCAAGGACAGTGCCTTGTCTTGATGAAGTCAGCAATGTAATTCCTAAATCAGGATAAATACGCTTCAATTCCCTAAATATTGGTGAAGTCAGCACCAAATCACCCAGTGCACTAAAACGAATTACCAAAATTTTACGGGGATTATTCATTAACCTTTAGTAATTGAGTGAAAATTTCATGGTGTTTGCATCACACTTGTTGTGAATATAAGAACCTCAAATCCACTGCTAATCATTACAATACAATGAATGTAAGCCAAACAAAATCTGCAATTCCGCTAAATTTTACTGAAAAAAGTAATGGAACTCTTTCTTCTGTATCAGGAAGTCAAAGACTTTCATTTGAAAATATTCGCAGTTTCCGTCAACATTTTGAACAAGGAACTATACCTATGCGCTTTGCCTTAGGAGACAATCAACATCAAACTTTGATAGTTGCAATGTACGAAGGTACCGAAAAATTACTAAATCAGGATGTATCTGAATTTGCTGTACTCGAATATCTGGAAGGACTTAAACTGACAGCCAAAGAATTGCGCCAACAGGGAATTTCCGGGGAACAGTTTAGAACATCTTTGCTTGAACATTCTGCGTCAACTGTCCGAGACTTGGTAAGCTCTTCCTGATTTATCAGGTTCCGCTCACTGCCATTTTGTCAATTTTAAAAGATGGTGTGAGAATTGAGCTTCTTTCATCAACTTCACTGCCAATCATTTTCAAATTATTCAACATTTCAGTAAAAGTACCTGCAATAGTAAATTCACTTACCGGCTCAGCCAATTTCCCTTCACGAATCCAAATTCCCTGTGCCCCCCTAGAGAAATCTCCTGTAACAATATTTGCTCCCTGACCTGACATAAAGGTCAAATACAATCCGTTTTTGACACTTGCAATCAATTCCTCTTCCGGATAATCACCAAGTTTAAGAATCAAGTTGGAAATCCCTCCAGAGTGACCGTTGGAAGTCATTCCAAGTTTATTTGCAGAATATGTAGAGAGCATATAATTTTTCAGTACACCATTTTCTATCAAAACTAAAGGTTTGGCCTCAACTCCTTCACTGTCAAAGTGACGACTCCCAAGTTTTCCTGGAAGTAAAGGATCATCTACCAGGTTTATTTTAGAATCTGCAATAGATTCATTTAGCCGATTCAAGAGGAAGGATTGCTTGCGAAAAAGATTTTCGCCCATTAATGCAGAGGCTATTTTACCAAGAAAACTTTGAGCCATTTCAGAACTAAATACTACAGGGACTTCCTGGCTTGCCGGTTTGACTGCACCAAGTTTGCGTAAGGTTCTATGACAGGCTTTTTCTACAATTTCCCGGGAGGGTGTCAGATTCTTGTGAAAACGAGCTGCACTGTACCAACCGTCTGTTTGTTTACGTCCAATGTTAGTTGAGTCACCAGTTCCATCAGAAGTTGGTTTTGCATCATCTGCAAGCATCGAAACTCCAAGACTATAAAGTGTTTTTGTCTCGCCTTCAAGAAAGCCGTTGGAATCCGCATGAACCATGTGAGAAATACTGTCAGAATAAAATGATTGCTCTGTTCTTAACCTACTATCAGAGCTCAGAGTCAACTGTTCCAAATCGAGTGAAATTTGCACTTTTTCTTCAGAGCTCAACTTGTTAAAATCCGGATCAAGAAATTCCAAATTACCTGGTGCACGTCCTTGTAACGCAGGGTCAGGAAGGCTGTAAAACTCATCTTCACCCATAAAAGGAAGTGAATCCATAGTTGTACGGATTAAAGGGCCCAGTGTCTCAATTCGCAGATCATTTGAAGAAACAGTAGATCTACGTTTGTTTTTTGAAACTGTGAGATGAACCCCGGATGAACCTGATTCCTGAAGTGATTCGATTTTTTCCTCACGTACATCAACCTGAAAAGAAGTTGAGTTGGCAAGTGAAACTGATGCTTGTTCTGCTCCATATTGTTTAGCCAAATCAATAATTTCTTTAGTAATAGATTTATATTTTTCTAACATATCGTAAGTTTTTATGTTTATCGTGCCAGTGAATCTTCAATCAGATTTTTTAAATTTAGAAAACTGTTCCTGAGTCAAAAATAATAAATGTTGTCTTGATTTATGCTAACAAAACATTGCTTAATATTATCAGCTATTTTTCCTAAACACAATCGGCTCCCATAGTTTAACTGGATAAAATAGGGGATTCCTAATCCCTAGCTCCGCGTTCGAGTCGCGGTGGGAGCACCAAATTAAATTAGTAATTTATAAGGAATTATATAATTTATATTTTTACTAAGGTGTCCATATAGGTGTCTCCCGTTCCATATTTTATTCCATTTTCGTCTATCCATTTCATAGCATTCATTTCTTCCTCTTTTACCAAATTGTAGCGTTGAAATACAATATTTGTTTTGTGTCCAGACACTTCTTTGATGGTAAAGTGATCATTCCCTGCAAGACGAAGATTGTTGATTGTACAATACCGGAGATCAAGGAAAGTAAAGTCAGCTATTCAAGTGGATATGGAAGCAACTTTTGAGAATGGTAAGTGTAATTAAAAATAAGGCAACTCTTTTTGACATGCCTTTCTCTTTCAAATTAAATTTCAAACAAATTTTAGTAAATATTTTAGGCAGTCAGGACATCCGGCCAGTGCTACTATATCATGATGGTATTAAATAATTGGATAAGGACCATTTTTATGTCTGTATCCGCCATCCGCTTTTAAATATCCAGGCAATAAAGGC
>Ga0302127_10000218_pt1 | contig 29678 bp, 35 predicted proteins | sample CB4_SCM_MG_FD_204452 | JGI IMG/M metagenome (GOLD analysis project Ga0302127, IMG submission 204452) | Marine microbial communities from Western Arctic Ocean, Canada - CB4_SCM | ecosystem: Environmental > Aquatic > Marine > Oceanic | place: Canada: Western Arctic Ocean | collected 2017-09-24
GAAGTCAGGAGAACAATAAAGTACTTCAAGAGTCAAGAAGTAGAAAAAATACACCTGTAGATCTACTCTTAAAAATATGCAGAACAATGATATTCATACCAAAGCAGGAATTCTGCTTCACGATGCCAATCAACGGTATACGGATGGGCGGAAACGCCTTATTGAAACTCTTTATAATTCCGGTCGTCCAGTGAGTGTCAATGAAATCCTCAATCTAGAACCGGATCTTGCTCAAAGCTCGATTTACAGAAATCTTGACGCGCTTGAACAGAGCAAGGTAATTGACCGAATCACCTTTAAGTCAGGTGTCTTCTATGAATTATCAGAATCATTCCTTGGGCATCATCATCATATGGTTTGTTTGTCATGTGACTCTGTCATTGATGTTGAATTAAGCGCTTCCGATGAGAAAGCTATTGATCGTATTCTCGATAATACTTCTCGTATGCATAATTTCGTTCCGACACACCATACTCTTGATATTCAAGGTTTTTGTGAGCTGTGTCTTTCACGAATAGAAGAAGAAACAGCATCTGGGGGTGAAGAATTATGAAAGTGCTCCTGGTTGATGACCACCCAATGATCCGGAAAGGTATCAAAGCGGGACTTGAATCTACTTTTAAAGACGCCATTGAAATATCAGAGGCAGGATCTGTTCCTGAAGCTATTTCCTCTATCGATGAAGTAACGTTCGATGTTTCGATTTCGACTTTTCCTTCCTCAACTTGTTCTAGCTCCATGTTTATGTTCTGTTGAATCCGGGCAGTCGATGTTTCGATTTCGACTTTTTCTTCCTCAACTTGCCCATTATGGGAATTGATCGTTGAAGGCACCGAATTAAACGAAGCAGCTGGCAAACAAGCGGTTGCCAGCACTAAAAGGATAAGCCCAAGGGCGGTAAATGTCAGAATATTTGTTTTGTTTTTCTTCATGTCCTCATTCTGTTAAAAACCATGAAGCGTTACTAGATTGAAATCAACCTCCTTTCTCAGCAAATCTACCTACCTATGGCCAGTACTTTTGTACTGTAAATTAGTAGCGTTTAGATTCAACCGTCATACCATTTTCTATCCGTAGAAGTACTTCCATGTGATCCCTATCGCTAGGACTATCAAAAAATTTATACTTCTTAACCTCTACGATGGTGTTCACTTTGGTATTAATTTTTAATCATAATCTTGAGTTAACTTGTTTTCAGGGTGAGCGTTCATGGGTCCGCTACGCTGAGAAGATGTCTTCACCTCTTCCGATTAGCTTTCTCCAATCTGCTTCTCGACTCGGCCAACTCCCTGAGCGACAACTTGAGTTAGCTATTGTCGGGAGGTCAAATGTAGGAAAGTCATCGCTTATTAATGCATTAGCAAATCGAAAAAAGCTCGCAAAAATATCAAAGACTCCTGGGGCAACCCAATTAATCAATATTTATGAGCTCAAACCGGAAGGTTCCGGAAATTGGTTAGTTGATCTCCCGGGCTACGGTTTCGCGAAAGCTCCGAAGACAGAAATGGAACGTTGGAGGAGAATGATTGAGGAGTATCTTTTGGAGAGCTCAACTCTTGGTGCCGTGATCTTGCTGATCGATAGTGCTGTAGGACCAACACCATTAGACCTACAAACGATTGAATGGCTTGACCATATTGATCTTCCCTATCGATTTGTCGCTACGAAATCAGATAAGGTCCGATCATCCAAAAGTGCCGCTCGGAAAAAAGATCTTCTAACAAAATTAGGTGCCGAAAAAAAAGACGTCATGTGGGTCAGTGTCGTAAATGGGACTGGAATTCCACAACTCCGTTCAGAAATTATCAACTTTTTCTTATAAAGGCTCGTTCTCTTCAGCTTTTTCGTACACCTGACGTAGGTCTTTGAGTCCTGCCGGTAAATCAATATGCGGGTCAGATAACTGGGTCACACCATGTTCCGCAAGAGTTCTGGACATAGCTTCAGGATCATCGCTCCATGAGCGGGGGTCCCCCATCATCACTTCATAGAGCTGCACCCCCGCCGGTCCAGCTACGAAAGGTCCAAAGTCAGCTCCAAGTGGGAGCTCTATATGTGAACCCGGCCCACAAAGGCGTTCCCCACATCGAAATTCTCCTTCAAGAACCGTAAGGACATGGGGACTAAAATGACCATGCTTGCGTACGATCATTCCGGCATCCCATCGGGCGAAAAGCGCAAGATACATGGGTTCTACACAGAAAGAAACCCATTTTTCCCATACATGCGATTCGCTGCCATCGGCATTACGCTGACTACGTACTGGTATCCATGGGACATCGCTATCGTCATACCTATCGGTGAACCGTGGTGTTTCTCCTAGTATGCGGGGGTTATTCATAGCTGATTCTAACGTTTGTCTTTCGTGTCATTGAAGTCAATTATCTTCCCGCGGTCAATGCTGACCCAGTCACGGGCTTCAATGTATGGGCGGAATGCCTCACCTATTAGCATTTGGTCATCACGCGTTTTTGGTTTCTGTAACTCATACAAAGAAGGGAATTCGAGCCATGCCGTGACTGATTCCCAAAGTCGTACAGCAGCTTTACCATCAGGTGGGTCAAGTAATACGGGACCAAACAACGCATGATCACCAAAGAAAAGGGTCGGAACTCCATAACCGCCAGCATCTACAACACGCTGATGTTCAGCGCGAATCTCATCATGGGTGGTTGTGTCTTCTATAGACTGGTCAACAATATCAGGATCAAGACCAAGTTCCGAAAGAAGATGCTTTGCGACAGAAGGTTCGTGCGGTCGATATCCTTCTTCATGAAGCGCCCTTCCCGCACGTTCATACCAGCGATCAAGATTGTCCATACTTGTTCTACGCAAAATTGCACCGATGCGCATCATGGACCACCCGTGGGACCATTCCCGTTCCCAAGGGTGTTTTTTTCCTTCTTTCAAATTAATTTCTTCAAGGCTAAAGAATTTCCATCTGATATCTAAATTAATTTGATTCCGTACATTCCGAATCCATTTGGATGTTTGATATGCCCATGGACACATGATGTCAAAATGGAAATCTACTTCAGTAATCTGTGTTGGCATACGGCGATCGCTCCCTCGTATCAACAATGTGTCAATTCTATCCTATTGATGATGCTAGCGATCATGAGGGGGTAACTCCATCTCTCGGCTAGATTGAAAAGGGGGATTATGGAAGTCACAGGAACCGAAAAAGTATTCGCACCCGTGCAATTGGGTCCAGTTACGCTTCGTAATCGGATTATTAAGGCTGCAACTTTTGAAGGTATGGCTATAAAAAATTTAGTAAGTGAAGCCCTTATCGATTTCCATATTGCATTCGCTCAGGGCGGTATCGGAATGACAACACTGGCGTATTGTGCTGTTTCTCAAGATGGGCAAGGAGCTCCGAATGAAATTGTTGTCCGTGAAGAAGCCATCCCGGGGCTCCGCCGTTTAGTAAATCAAATGCATTCCTTGGATGTCGCAGCCTCCATACAACTTGGCCATGCAGGTCCGGTAGGAATTGGGGCCGGGGGCCGAGGCTTATCAGCCTCAAAAGTGTTAGCAAAACAACGAATGAAAAAAACGTACCCTGCTTCTGAAGAAGACCTCTTAGGCGTCATCAATGATTTTGTTGTTGCTACAAAACATGCAGCAAATGCCGGCTTTGATTGTGTCGAGCTTCATTTCGGCCATGGTTATTTAGTTAGTAACTTTCTTAGCCCCAGTCTGAATAAACGTCAGGACCGGTGGGGAGGTTCAATTGAAAATCGTGCAAGATTAGGTCGGGAAATAGCAAAGCAGGTGCGTGCATCTGCCCCTGACTCAATGGCAGTTATAGCGAAACTTAATATGGATGACGGAGTTAAAGGTGGGCTCCATGTTCAAGAATCGATTGAAGTAGCCAAAATGCTTGAGTCCGATGGATCTCTTGATGCTATTGAACTTACCGGCGGGAGCTCATTTGAAAACCCTATGTATCTTTTCCGCGGAGATGTCCCAGTCAACGAAATGGCACAAATTTTTCCAAAAGCTCTTCGGTTGCCTTTTAAACTCACAGCAAAAAAATTTATGCCCTACTATCCCTTCAAAGAAACCTATTTTCTCGAACATGCTCGCTTTTTCAGACAGGCCTTGTCTATGCCTTTAATTCTTCTCGGGGGTATTAATAAACTAGAAAGCGTAGAAAAAGCTATCGAAGAAGGCTTTGAATACGTCGCCATGGGACGTGCTTTGCTTCGCGAACCTGATCTAATCAACCGTTGGATGAGCGGAACTGACGATGATGGCATATGTATCCATTGCAACAAATGCATGCCAAGTATCTATCAGGGGACACACTGTTATCTTGTGCCTTTTAGTGAACGCCCCGGACACGCCAAATGGCCACCGCCTATTGCTAACCAAGTAGGTACCCATGATTGAGATTGTGGATGGAGACCGTATCCGATTGGTTCGATTGAACAGACCCGAGACAAAGAACGCCTTCAACGAAGCAATGTACGATGCGGTTACAGAAGCACTGCTTGATGCCGATGATGATCCGAATATAGCAGTGGTCGTTCTAACAGGTAATGGTGATAGTTTCTCTTCCGGTACGGACATTATTGAAATGGCTGATCGGACCAGCGGGGCACCATTCGCATCAGGTAAGTATGGCTTTCCCGGTCTTGCTGATGAACTGATCCAATTTTCTAAGCCATTGATTTGCGCTGTTAATGGGGTTGGACTTGGGATTGGTGTAACGATCCTTGGACTGGTTGATCTAGCATTTATGGCCGACGATGCCCGTGTAAAATGTCCTTTCACGAGCCTAGCTCTTGCTCCAGAAGCTGGAAGTAGTATCACTTTTCCACAATTGCTCGGGAAGCAGAATGCCATGTGGACCTTACTGAGTTCAGAATGGTTAACTGCTGCAGAATGTCTAGAAATGGGGCTTGTTTTTAAGGTATGTGCCAGAAAAGAACTTCTCGAAATAACTATGAAACATGCTGCTATTCTTGCTGAGAAGCCAATAAGTTCCCTGGTTGCATCGAAGAACGTCATTATGGAGCCGATTCGTCAGAGTCTTCGAGAGGCCCGAAAACGTGAAGACGCCGCTTTTCAAGAGTTGTTAGGGAAACCGGCAAATATTGAAGCTATGGTCGCGTTCGCTGAAAAGCGTGACCCAAATTTCTCCAGCTTGGGAGAATAACTAAAATATGGGAAACTAAAGCTGTGACTATCTCAACACCGTTCTATACCGAAGACCATGAATCTTTCCGCAGCGTCATTCAACAATTTGCAGTGAACGAAATCGTTCCAAATATTCCAGAATGGGAAGAAGCGGGCGAAGTCCCCCGAGAGTTCTACAAAAAAGCAGCAGCTGTTGGCATATTTGGTGATGGCTTTGACGAGGAGTACGGCGGGCATGGACAGCGTGACGCTATCGTGAGAATGGTCATACTTCAGGAGTTATCTATGGCAGGGTCCGGAGGCGTCGTTGCCTCAATCCTGTCAAATTACATTGGACTTCCCCCTATCCAACGATCAGGCTCAGAAGAAATGAAGTCCCGTGTTCTTATTCCTTGTTTGGCAGGGGAAGCTGTTGCTGCCCTTGCTATTACTGAACCAAGTGGAGGTTCCGATGTAGCGCGTATCCAGACCACCGCCAAACGCGACGGCGAGGAATTCATCGTAAATGGGCAGAAGACTTTTATCACTTCAGGTATGAACGCTAATTTTTTCACAGTTGCTGTCCGCACAGGGAACCAGGGAGCACGTGGTATCTCTCTTCTTTTAATTGAAGGGGATCGTACTGGGTTGGAGCGAACCAGGCTTGACAAAATGGGTTGGTTATCTTCAGATACGGCAACTTTGTATTTTGATGACATACGTGTTCCAACAACAAATCTGATTGGTGAGGAAAATACGGGATTCTCCTCGATTGTGAATAATTTCAACGCTGAGCGTATTGATATGGCCTCTCAATCAATTGCTTTTTCACGAGCATGCTATAACGACGCATTAGAATGGTCTCGAGACCGTGAAACCTTTGGGAAGCGTCTTGCAGACCATCAGGTAATAAGACATAAATTTATTGAAATGGATAGACAAATTAATGCTGCTCAAGCGTGGTGTGAGTTGCTCTCATGGAGGTTAAATCAAGGCGATAATCCTGTCGCCGAAATTGCTGAATTGAAAGTTCAAGCAACAACTACCTTTGAATTTTGCGCTCGTGAATCAGCCCAAATTCTTGGCGGGGCAAGTTATCTAAAAGGGTCAATCACAGAACGCCTATACCGAGAAGTCCGTGTTCAGGCGATAGGCGGCGGGAGTGAAGAGATCATGCGTGACCTAGCTAGCCGTCAATTAGGTATCTAACTTCAAAGCAAGTACTTAGTGAGCTATCTCGAAGGTATTAATTGACCCTCGGAAGACTAATGCTTTGCCCCTAAGTGTGTATTGAATATCCGAATATGGCACCCAAACGGGAATTCCTTCCTGAACATGAAGCGATCGTCCCTCAGCATTTATGATAGTAAATGCTCCATCTGTAGAAATAAGGATCTCTGGCCCGGTCAGGATTGTTGTCCAGTCCCCATCCATATCAATGCGAGTTAACGTGAAATCATCAATAGGGACTTCGTACCTTTTTTCGAAAGAGTTCGGATATTGAGTATCGGGAATACTGGGGGTAAATCCAACGAGAGAAATAAATTCATCGGTATCTACCTTCTTAGTTGTTAATCCAGCTCGAACGACATTATCGCTATTTGATGTAATCTCTACAGCGTTTCCACCTAGATACACATGCACTGTTCCGGGAGGAACGTAAAGGGCATCTCCGGGGTGTAGCGTGACATGGTTCAGCAAGAGGGAAATCATGACACAAGGATCATTAGGGTAGTACATAGCAAGTTTGGCGAAGCTGGTGAGTTCAGAGATGTACAGATCTTCTCTCTTTTTACTTTTTTCAAGAACAGCTTGGATCATTATATTTGTCTTTTCTAGGGATTGGGATAAAAGCCATTCCACCAGACCTTTGAGTGTCTCTGTCTCGGTTTCACCATCACCAAAACGCTCTATGAGTTCCCAGAGATCGGGATGATTAAACGTTTTGAAAAGTTTCAGAGTTTCGGATAATGCTCGGAAACCAAACTTTGCTTCGAAGGTTGTAAGGGCACAGACAATTTCTGATTTTTCAGTTGGCGAGTGGTAGGAACGACTCGTGTCATCAGGTGAAATTCCGTTGTTGTTTTCACGATTGTATCCAGTTATAGCTTGTTGTTCTGATGGATGGACCTGCAGTGATAATGGAGATTTAATAGCAAGGATCTTCAATACGTATGGGAGTTGACCATAGGTTTTGTATACATGCTCCCCGAGTAGTTTTTCTGGATCAAAATCAATCAATTCAGCAAGTGATTTGGTAGTTCCTATCACACCACTAGGGGATTTGGGGTGTGTCCCAACCCATAGTTCCGCTTCCGGTTCTTCTGAAGGGACACGCCCTTGAAGGGTAGGAATGAATGAGAGATCACCCCAGAAATAATTCTGGACAGTAGCATCAAGTAGTTCCATCTAACATCCTTTTTAGCATTACATCTCTTGCCATTGAGTCAAAGCAATTGTGAGGTCATCTAATGAGCGAACGATCTGTTTGAGAGAACATCCAATCATAAGATTAATAATTTCTTCCCCATCGAAGCGGGAACGCCAGTCCGTGTACACACCTATTGATGGAGTCCCAAGGGCAGCGGCATATCCCAATTCCCAAGCTGTTCCATCATCGGTAGTGACTCCATTAAGATTGGCAACTATAAGATCTGCGCGTTTAATTCCATCTCGGTTGTTCTCAAAAATGACTCGAAGCGTTTCAGGGGTTTTCACGGGATTATCTCTGTGAGGAAGGAATGTTGTAAATCCTTCCGCTATAACAGTCTTTTCTACCTGTTCAACCCACCAACGTTCTCCTTCATCGAATAACGGACCAGCAATATAAGCCATTCTATTTTCCATATGTCTATGATTACGCCAACTTGAGGATTATCCAATTATTTGGAAGGGATATCCCTCTTTTCGTGATTTGCTCTTCCTCTCAGTAGAACGAGTGAATAGTTTGTAGGCTGCCACCATGGATGCAGAGGCACTCGATAAGTTTCGTAAGGAATTGAAGGAAATCTTCCCTCTTGTTAATGGACATCCAGATGTCGCTGGGTTGTTCCGATCCTCTTCCATGCTGTCAGAAATCGGTCCCGCTCTCTCTTTCTGTTTCAGGAACGTTGGAATCACAAAGATTGTCGCTCCAGAGGCGCGTGGCCCTGTATTGGGAGCGCTCGTAGCGAAAGAACTTGATGCAGGGCTTGTCCTTCTACGCAAAGACGGACAAAATCACCCAGGTGCTGACCGACAAATCGAATCTGATATTAATTGGAGAGGAAGAAAGGAACTTTTTATTAGCCGTTCCTTTGACCTTGATAGCACGGACACCGTTTTAATTGTAGATGATTGGATTACAACTGGTAATACGATTCGTGCTGTTATGGACATGGTGATGGACAGTGGAGCAGAGTGTGCAGGAGTTTCCGTCCTTGTAAACAAAGCGTCACTAGATACGGTTTCAGATCTCTCTGTCCAATGGTTGGTCCTCTTTGATGAACTCGTTGATTAGTTCAGGTTTTCCCTTGTCAAAGATTTTCTCTTCGTAAGATTCATCGTAACTCGACCGATGATCTGATCAATTGGTGTCCGTCCAAATTGACGACTATCGGTACCTTCTGGACTTCGAAGTTCCACATACCCCGCCAGATCGATATCCGAAACGTATTTGATGACCTCCGTATGCTTATACGGATGACGAGCAATAACGATATCTCCTATTTGACAATGACATCCAGAAGAAATGAAAACGATGTCATGATCATCAATCCTTGGACGCATACTGTCGCCCTGAATGCGAAATCGTTTACGTCGGCCTATTAGCCAAGCAAAAAGTTCTTTAGCAAAAAACAGGGTTAGCTTGCTTCGAAATAGGTGACCTCACGGCCTTTGCTTTCCCAAAACATGTTATGAATCTTTTCAACCGCTGCCATGAGTTGGTCAGTTGCTACCGTAGAAACGTGTTGCTTGCATTCAGAACACGCTTTAGCTGCATTCCAAAACACCTCATGGAGATCTGGATACGCTTCAAGGTGTGCTGGTTTGAAATAGTCGGTCCAAAGCACTAATAGTTCATCTTTCGCTAATTCAGCTTGTTCTTCTTTAATAGCGACATATCGTGCAACCGTATTGAGATATCCAGCCACGGCCTGAGCATCTCCGGGTTCCGGTGGGGTTAAGTCAAGAATTTTTTTTGTCATTGAACGGACAGCTTCAGCTGCGATACGTGCTGATGAGGGATCGTACACACCACAAGGTCCATCACAATGAGCTTCCGCTACGGGAAGATTATTAAAGCTAATTTTTTTTGAAGGTGTAGTTTTTTTCATATGAAACCCTCTCCTTATTTATTTTTCTGACGGTAACACGTCAAGGTCAATTGCGATAACAATAGTCCAACATTTGAATTACGTCGCATCTAAGGGAAGAGTTTCCAAAAGACATTTTTTTTAATTTGACGTGCTCCTTTAAAAATGAAACTTTTTAATAATGGATTTCGCACTGCTCCTATCAGCCTTCGGCTTTGGTATACGTCACGGATTCGATTGGGATCACATAGCTGCTATTTCAGATATCACAACAGGTGAAAAGAGTCGGAACAAGGCCCTCTCTTTGGCGACAGCGTATGCCTTTGGTCATGCAATCGTTGTAGTTCTTCTCGGTACCGTAATTATTCTCGCTGATTTTAAAATCCCAGATTCAGTCAATACAACAATGATGTATCTCATAGGTGGTTCACTCATTGCCCTAGGAGTCTGGGTGCTTGTATCTGTTGTGGTGCAGGGTGAAAATTTTCGTTTACGTAGCCGTTGGATGATCATCAGAGAAGGAGCATTCAAAGGAGTGCAAAAAGTTAAAAACTCTCCATCAGGGAGAAATGTTGTAATCGAACATGAGCATCCGCATTTACATCCAAATGCCATGGAATCACATGAACATAGTCATAACAACGTCAATGATTTGGAAATAAGCGGAAAGAAAGCACACCATCACCGCCACCGTCATGAACTTTCTATGGAGAAATCTACAGCTGGCGGGATTGGTATCATCCATGGGATCGGATTGGAGACTCCGACACAGATCGCTATTTTTATAGCGACAACACAAGCTTCCGGAAAAGTAGGTGGACTGTTTATTCTCGGGGCATGGGTTACAGGGTTGTTGATAGCGAACTCAATGATCGCCGTAGTTACGGTTCGTGCATCCAATTGGCTACAACAGCATCTCAACACCTATCGGTTCATTGCAGCTGGAATTGGTCTGCTAAGCCTGGTCGTCGGTATTCTCGTCTGTATCCAACGAGATGATCTTCTACCTGTTTTTTAACCTTTCCCAGACTTCAGATGAGGTTGGAAGGGACGGCTGTGCTCCAGAGACAAGTGCCGTTGCTGCACCAACTTTTACCGCCCATTGAGCAGCTGCTACAAGATCGTTCCGTTCCACAAGACTTCCAGCAAGCGCAGCACAAAACGCATCGCCGGCGGCAGTCGTATCAACTGGAGTAATCCGTGGCGCTGGTATGGCCACAGCGTCATTACTGGCTATTACCACAGCCCCCTGTTCGCCAAGAGTAACAATTTTTGAAGAACATGGAAGCATCTTCGCTGCCTCCACAGCTTTTCTTATATTGTCAATCATTTCTATTCCAGAGAGCAATGCAAGTTCTGTCTGGTTAAGTACTAGAACGTCAACAAGGTCTAGGAGCTCTAGTGGGATAGTTTCCATAGGAGCTGGAGCTGGATTCCAGATAATAGTTCCCGTTGCTGTCCGAGCCGCAGCCAAAATTGTGTCCATTGGTATTTCTGCCTGCAGGAGCACAATTTTTGCTTCATCGATAGGGAGTGAATCAATAATATCTTCAGGGGAAAGTCGACTATTTGCCCCTGGGCTAACAACAATAGTGTTATCTCCATCGTTTTGAACCGCTATCAATGCTACTCCTGATGGAACTCCTGAAGTTTGGAAAAGAAATTCTGTGTTTACTCCATTCGCATCCATTTCACCCCGTAAGAATATTCCGGCATCATCGTCACCGACTCTTCCTATCATTGCAACTGAATTTCCCAGCCGTGAGGCAGCAACAGCCTGGTTAGCACCTTTCCCTCCTGCTATACGCTCAAGGTCACCACCGAGAGTTGTTTCTCCAACCTTGGGAATCTGCCTAACGGGGACAACCAAATCAAGATTACAAGAACCGACTACTGCTATCTCAAAGGGCATATGGTATCTTCGCACATAATTTTGGTTGTGTGGTCAAATCTAGAGCACTCCTGTTTCACCCATACAGGCCTAAAAGTTTGCCAGTAAGGCCAATCACGGCGACAATCATGAAAAATCTTATCGTCCTCTCCCCACCTTTAACAGCAATTCTTGCGCCAATCCATCCTCCTATAGATAGACCGCAGGTAAGAATTACCGCTGGAAGCCAACGAACTTTTCCTTGGATAATAAAAACGGGAAGAGCCGTCATCGTCACGGTAAGAGTCATAAGAACTTTAACGAAGTTGGCCTTCATAAGAGTCAGCCCCGATCTAGTAAGAATAGCGAGTAACACTAATCCCACTCCCATTTGTATGGCTCCCGCGTAAATGCCAATACACAGAAAGAGAATGAAAGTTGCTGTTTTTGATAAGTTAGGGCCCTCACGTACTGTTTTTGGTTCTTTGAGTGATAAAAAAATAATAGGGAGGATAAGAATCCCGAAAATTGTTTCAAATGTTCTGTCAGTGACTTGGCTTATAGCTATAGACCCAATCAATGAGCCGATAACGACAGGGGGGAGAAATGGAAGTGCTTCTCGGTATGCGCTGATCCCTTGGCGATGGAATGACCATATCGTTGTTCCATTTGAGACAAAGATTCCAACACGGTTGGTTCCATTAGCAAAATTTCCGGGAACACCGGCAAGGACAAGTAAAGGAACGGTAAGTGATGATCCTCCTCCGGCCATTGCATTGACGACGCCAGCCAATCCACCCCCAACGAAAAGAAGTACTGCTTCCCACCAAACCATAGGTCTACCGTACCGCAGCAGGGAGGACGTTAAATTTACTCTGCCCGATTCCCTCGAATTAAATCAGTATGTCCGTCCCAACTTTCAGATGCTTCCTTCCAGCCATCGAAAACTTCACGTATTCCTGAATTGTCTCCATGGAGTTCAAGGAAGCAGCCAATTGCATCTCGAGTATCTATATAGATCACATTCGCGACGGACCAGAGGGAGGAGGCAATAGGAAATCCAGCGGCTTCATATTTTTCTCCTTCTTTTTCTATGTCATCATCGGGTACGAGCATCCCAATATGGTGGAACCCTTCTTCCCCAGCACCGTACATATCTCGGTAGATTGATGGACCTTCTTCGTTCTGTTGGATGAATTGAACATGGGTATCACCGTGGTAGCCGAAACCATAGTCCAGTGGAACTGTCATTTCTTCGCCCCGATACAGATGCCTATCTCCCCAATGTCCGCGACTGACGAAGAATGGTCCAGCTCCTGTGATTTGATTCCATTTCCTGCATGCTTCATCAATGTCGTTGACGAACCAGGCATGTTGCACAATTGGGTACCGGATAAGTGGTTCCATAGTTTCCTTCCATTTCTGGCCTAATTGTGGCATCTGTAATACTGATCTTCCAAAAGGAATAGCAACATTATTTGAAATTAGATCTATCCTCTGTATATGGAATCTTCTATTGATAAATTTTTCCGTTATGTGCTTGGGGATAGAACGCCTGTAGCGGACCAACTTGAAAATATTCATGGGTTGGCATGGGCGGTCGTAAATCCAGCATTGCTTGATCTGTGTCGTTTACGTGTGGCCATGCTTTTGGGTTGCCGTTCTGAATTGGAAATCCTTAATAGTGATTTAAGTTCGGAGAAGGTGGCTTCTCTTTCTCAGTGGTCTTCTTCGAGTTTGTTCAATGAGTGTGAGATGTCTTGTTTACGATTCACCGAAGAATTTATTGTTGATGTGTCGTCTATTCCTGATAGTTCCGCTTTTGCGGTTCGTGATCATCTTGGGGATGAAGGGTTTGTCAATTTCGTCAATGCTCTTCTTGTTGTCGAACAGCGAATACGTTTGCAGATCGTCTGGGGGAAACTATCTCAAGAGGTTTCGGCATGACGAGATCACAAAGAGTTGCTGCTGCAAATTTTGATAGTACATTTCGGGAAGCTCTTTCTCTATGGCAGGAAGAGGTTGTGCAGTTGGGGTTGATTGACCCTGTGACAACGGAAGTAGTTCGTTTGCGTTGCGCCGAACACCATGATTGTTATACCTGACGGTCGTTGCGTCTGGCAGTTGCTAGAGAACACGGATTAACTGAAGAAATAGCTCAAATGGCTCTGAGCAATGATGCTGAACTAGATCAGCAGCATTCGTTAGCAATTCGGTTTGCCACCGATTTAATGACACAGCCAGATGCAATATCTGAAGAATTGTTAGAAGGTCTTAGAGAGTTTTTCACGGATGAGCAATTAATTGAACTGTCTTTGGATGTGATGAAATGGAATTATCAGAAGGTCTCAGTTGCATTAGGGACAGACAAAGAAGTGCGCGAAGGTGAATTAAGTGAACTTCATTTCAATAAAAAAGGGCAGTGGTCTTTTAACTAAATTAATTGAACTATCGAATTAAAGTTCCTATTGGGGTTTCTCTCGCATCTATTCCTAATTGCCAAATCCCATCCGGTTGTTCAACTTGAGTCACCACTGGAACCCAGCCGGTCTCTTTCCCTGCTGGTGGTTCGATGATGAGGCCGTGATCAATTTCTACAAGGTGGAGTTCTTCTTGGCTGGTTGGGCGTTCAATGAATTGTTGGGATCCGCCCCATTCTTGATGCATCGATTCAATCATTGCTTGTATTTCGTTTAGATATTCTTCGGTGTAGGTTTCTGGGTATTCCAATATGAGATCTCGAAATAATGGTTGATCTCTGAATCGGTACCAGCGGTAAGAAATTTTGCTCCCATCATCAGTCACTGTTTCGTGAATTGTTGGATCACAAACTTCTACATCTTCACATGCCCAACAAGAGTAATCAGGTTTGTAGTCATCTCTCCAATGTTCTTGGCTATTTCCTCCCTGTAATTCCCCATGTGGTGCCAGCGATGTAGTGTGTGGTGCCGATTGATATTCGAGTTCAAGAAGCGTTGCTGGTACTTCTTCGATTGCTGCTGGAATAACTTTTTCTCCAATAATTTCCAAATACTGGTCCCACCCTCGGTTTTGTTGATCTACCCCTTCCCATTCGATGAAAACATTTGTTTCTCCATTCATATGTCGAGGACGGAGCGGAACTGAAATAAATAAATCAGCGTCAAGTTGACCGTACTCATCAATCGCATGTTCTGGTTTGTAATCAATTCCCTGCCAACCATCTTTATCCCAATTCTCTACCAGCATCGGTATACCAAAATTTCCGAATGCGGTATCTGCTTCTTGAAGATCACCGCCTGGTTTGAATATATTGACAAAGTGGTTATATAGGTTGACGTCGAATGTTTGGACATTCAGGACGAAGGGTTCAATTTCATTTGCATTTGGAAAGAAAGGCGGGAATATTTTGATGAAGGTTCGCCCATTGTCGTCTGTTTCTGAAAATGCGGGAAGAGGAGGTATTTCGTTTCCGATTGGTAAATATGGCCGTGCAGCTGAGAACCCGAGAGTCTGTTCAGGCCTCACCCATGCGGGTTTTTTGTCTTCCCACCCTTGGTCGTTTGGGCTGGTCGTGTACCACCATTCTTTCTCAATTACTTCATGGAGTTCCTCTGAAGTAATGTCTCCATTCAAAAAAGCTTGTAGAGTTTCAGAAGGAGCGCTGTCATCCCACTCATAAATATCATCAAGTATCTCCATGGCGTTCCATCGATCTACTCGTCTTGACCAATGTTCAGGAACATATGCGATAAGTGGACCACTGTAGTTTGCAGCGTCAACTACAAATGTCCAAGTCAGTTTTCCCCCATCGGTTCCCCAATTCTGTTCATCTTCTCGAGTTTCTCCACCGAAGAGTGGGAGGGCTACCCAAGAAGTTCCGAAGAAAATTCCTCCATCCGTATCATAGGTTGGTTGATCTTCATCAAAAGAAATCAGGTTTGGTGGGACAAGAACTTTGTTGGATAAGGTGATTCGCCCTAATACCGAACAAGGGATTCTTTTTTCGTAAAAACCCCAACCGCCTCCGGTGTCGCTTAATGATGAATACAAGTGGGTTGCTGCTGATGCCATGTACTTTGGGAATTTACTGCGTCCCATCTTGTCATGAATGAACAGTCCTCCCTCTATGGAGTTAAACGGGCCATTCGGGTGTGCTCGATCATCGCCTATCCATTGACCCCATAAACCGAACTGTCCAGTTGTAGGGTTACGCTCCATCACTTGGAAGATCCTTAAGTATTGTGAAACTCCGTATAAGTCTTCAGAGGATTCCTCATCTCTAATTACTTCTGCCCACAGACCCATTTCTAGGAGATGGTCAGGAAGACAGTCGAAATTATCCTCTCCCTGATAAATGACGAACCCTTCGTTATTTATAGAATCTGATTTTGCTTCTGGGCAATGCCTAGGTAAATACACCCCTGAATACCCTCCAGGAATTTTTTCTTCCATCTCGGAAGACTCGGAACCTCCAGGAATTTTTTCTTCCATCTCGGAAGGGACTGGAGTAGAAATCGGAGTTGTTGCTAAAGAGGTTGAATCACCTGAACCACTGCATGCAGTTGTTATGAGGAGAATTACGATAAGCGAGGAAACTATTTTCATAGGTTTTATTTTAGAGAGAAAATCATATTTAAGGTTTGAGATATCTTTTTGTGTGCAGAAATTCACGTGAGCTGCTAGATCCGAAATTTTGAATCGCTGATGTTCAGCAAACTCTAAAAGACCCTCCATTCTTCAGGTTTTCTCCCAAGTTCAATAAGCCGCTCTGTGACCTGTAGGGGAGGTCCAGGTATTTTCCCATCTCGGAATTCTTGTATGTATTCGCCGTCCTCAGCCCATATGTGGCAGGTGTTGATATTGCCCTTATGCATATTTTCACGGTTTTTGTCTACGGCCCCTGGAGGTAAGCCACTCTCTCTTCTTTGAAGTACTGCCATGGACCATGTTGCTTGAATTATCGCAGGTGCCATTGCTTGAAGAAGTGCCGTAATGTGGGTGCAGCCCCGTGGCCCACCGAATAGTTCGCGGACTTTTTGGGTGAATCCTCTAGCAACGTTGAGCCCTATAAGTTCGTTGTAATGGTCGACAATTTTTGGACATGAGGTATGGGGATGTGTTTCAAACGCTGTTCTTGCGTTAGTGATTTCAAGCTGGGGTAGCTTAATTGTGAGTTCTACATGCATCTGATGGATTTCAAGCTCTTCTAAATCATCGGGGACATAGAGTCCTGGAGGTTTCATATCTGAGATCGCTCCTCGGACAAGCATTTCGGTTTCATTAACCCTGTAGACACGTGTTTCGTATTGTCTAGTGTGGATGACATCCAAATCATCATCTGGGGGCAAAAGGGAGAAGGTCTTATTGTCTGCGTTCATACCTTTCAGTATGTCCTCTGCACCTACAATCGCCACCAAATACTCGTTGAGATGTGCAAGTGATTAGTTTCTCGGTCACCATTGAGAAATGATGATGGAATTATTTCAACTCAATAATCATGTAGCGATTGTGACTGGAGCAAGCCGTGGGATAGGGAAAGCCATAGCTGTTGGCTTTGCCCGTGCTGGCGCTGACGTTGTTATAGGAGCACGAAATGAAGAAGACCTCGTCAATGTCTCTAATGAGATTAACGACTTAGGGCGTAGGGCCATACCAGTATCCGGAAGTCTTACAAAACGTAAAGGTTTGGAAGCCTTAGTCGAAACCGCCATTGAGAATTTCGGAATGGTGACAACAGTTGTGAACAATATCGGGGGTTCAATGCCAGCCGGATTTATGGATACTTCGGAAGAATCGTTCTCGGAAGCCCTTCGGTGGAATGTTACGACAGCTTTTAACCTCACCCAGTTGGCGGTCCCCTATTTAGCTGAATCAATAAATGGAAGTGTGATAAATATCGCTTCAGCAGCTGGACGGTTTCCAAGTCGGGGTTTCACCGCCTATGGGACTGCGAAAGCGGCAATGCTTCAACTTACGTTGAATTCTGCTTTAGATTTAGCGCCGCGTATAAGGGTAAATGCTATAGCCCCTGGAGCTATCAAAACTGATGCGCTGGAAATAGTTCTGACAAATGAAAAAATCCACGATGTCATGGTAGACGGGACACCAATGGGTCGATTGGGAGAGGTTAATGATGTTGCTGCAGCAGCAATCTACCTTGCCTCTCCTGCTTCTTCTTATGTGACAGGTCAGATTTTGGGTGTTGACGGGGGTATCCGTTCATCCAATTTTGATATGGGGATACCGGACATCTAATTCTTCTCAAGAAAGCTTCCACGACCGGCTTCCATAACTATTTGTGGTTGGATGACCCATGGCCCATCTCGTCGAATCTCAAATTCTACTATCTCACCCGCTTTAACTCGTACTTTTCGTTCCCCATCAAAAGCAAGAATCGTTTCACCTCTTGTGTGAATTTTTTCTCCCAGGTCGAGTTCGCGATAATTTACAATACCAATCGAATCATGGTGACCAGGAGCTGTTGGAGCATGAAGTACATATTGCGTTGCAGGGTTTGAAATAGGTGCAAACCGGACCAAGAGTCCTTTATCTTCTTGAGGTGATAATGGATGCAGAAGACCTCCGATAGATGAAAACCCTATTGCTGTAGGATCGGCACGAGTTAATACAGCTAATTCCATAGTCTCTGGTCTAAAAAGTTCTAAGGATCCAACATACGGGTCAGAAACAGCAACAGCGTCGATAAGAGCAATTTCTGGTTCGAGGTTGTCACCCGAAATATGAATAATTTTTGCTCTTTCTGACACTCTTTCTAACGAAACTGCTTTTGTGGCCACGAGTCCTAGCGTTGTTCCAGCAACGGTCGGTTCAAAGAACACGGGAAATGCATTATTAGTACCTGTAGACACAGGAAGGAGTGGAATATCAGGCCATCCTTTAACAACAGCACGATTCGTTCCGTCACCACCCAACACGGCTACTGCCGGTATCTGTTTCAAAGCCATAGCTCGAGCAGCACGGGTTGAATCTTCCTCGGTAAAGTACAATTTTTCATTGACATAACTAATTGTGATATCCCGAATTGTTTCTGTCGCCCGGCGAACAATCTGCATCGGTTCATAATTAACATAGAAATTGTCAACACCAGACGCCCGAGCACCTAAAATAATTCGACGGACAATACTCACCTTTTCTTCTAATGTGGACCGTCCAGCAGCAGCAACTGCTCGGCGGAGATCCCCTCCGGATCTAGGATTAACAATTATTCCGATAGATGCTTCCATTACGTCGAACACTAGCGATTGAAAGAACATCAAGAAAATACGTAGTCGTCTATTTCTACTATCAATATGTCGAAGAATCCGTTAGTGTGAATATATGGCATACGAAAGTCCAGAATTTCATCCGGCTTTTGAAGAATACTGCGAAACAATTTTTGAACTTGCTGAAGATGGTATCGACGTAATACAAGCCAGAATTGTGGAGCGTTTAAATGTTTCTCGGCCTGCTGTTTCAGAGATGATAAAGAAACTAAATGAAGCCAAGCTCATCAAACTTCATGGGACAGCAATCTCCCTGACAAAAGATGGGAGTACTCTTGCCAATCAAGTCGTACGTCGACATCGTCTTGCCGAACGATTCCTTACTGATATTCTTGGATTGAGCTGGGCGGAAGCACACCATGAGGCAGGGAAATGGGAACATGTTGTCTCTTCTCGCGTAGAAGCAGCATTCCTTCGACTGCTCGAAGACCCGACAACTTGTCCGCATGGAAATCCTATTCCCGGTACGAATTACCAAACTCCCGAAGGAACATCCTCCCTCTGTGACGTTATTGTGGGTAAATCTTTTGTTGTTGAAAGAATTCCTGAAGAACTCGAATTTCAACCGGGGCTGCTTGAATTCCTTGAAGATTCGAAACTTATCCCAGGTGCAGGTGGAAAGGTCACGGCTGTTTCACCAGATGGAACAACTACTGTGAATATGACGGGGACACAAGTCGGTGTTGGTGCTTTCGCTTCACAGCGAATCCTTGTAAGCGCTACCTGATTGAATTTTCATCATTATCTGAAGAAACATGAGACTGGTGTTTCTTCAACGACAGAGACATCTCCTTCACTAAACAGGCGCTATATGCAATGAGTGCAAGCTCATCAAGTTCAGATTCTTCCGAAGAAGTATCTACAGAAATCGTAATAGTCGTTACTCCAAGTATTGGGTCAGGGTTTAATATGGCATCCACAGGCATAGGAGAGACCCCATCAATGTCAACCGAATCAAGAAGATCAAAAACCATCTCTGGACGAAGCAAAGTACTGAAGACACGGAGAGGGATATCATTTTGTTTACTTCGGTAGATCCCACCGCCAGAATACTCTATTGAACCCCCAACAGAAATAGTATCGATCCACGACGTAAAGTCTGGCCGGCTCGGACACGAACTAATCGAAATCATCCTTCTTATTTCGCAGAAGCTGAAATCTGAACTTGCATGGTCAGAAACCAAGTAATTTTTTCCATCTTTGCTTGTCAAGTAAATCGCTGACCCGTGAGTGGCATGACCTAGAGCAGTTATGAGACGTAATTGTTCTAATTTATTTTCTATCATTTTTAAAGGAGATAGAAGTTATGCTGCCGCACAGCCGGCAGCATAACTTCAAGATTGAGTAATATTTGCGAAAGTGTGGATATTGGGCCTACCTGGGGAAGTTTGTTGATTTGGTAAGGTCCGCCATCCACAATATGTATATTAGGTATGCCTAACAAAAAATGCAAGTCTTGCCTAGTATTTTTACTACTATCTCTTCTATTCAGAGATTCAGTCTCTCTTCAGCAAGGGAAACATATTCGGGGTCTGTGTCATAACCCACATAATTACGTCCATTTTCCTTAGCTGCTAATGCCGTAGTTCCTGCACCGCAAAATGGGTCAAGAATCAGATCCCCCTGATACGAATACAGTTCAATAAGCCTCCGGGGGAGTTCAATCGGAAATGGTGCAGGATGGCCAATCCTTTTCGCTGAAGCTGGTTGGATCCGCCATGTATCCAAAGTCCAAGCCATAAAATCCTCTTTGGTGATGGTATCAACGTGCGGGAGTCCCTTAATTTTCCGTTGTTTTCGTGTCAAAGATCGATCAAGGCGTAATTTCGATGCGACAATAACTCGTTCTGTCACGTCACGAAGAACAGGGTTTGATGCAGACTGAAATGAACCCCAAGCACAACTCCCTGAAGCTCCCTCTGCTTTAATCCAGATAATTTCACCACGGAGAAGGAAACCAATTTCATCTTGCAGAATATGGATAATATCTGCTGCAAGCGAACGGTAAGGTTTTCGTCCTAAATTTGCTACATTCACTGCTATCCGGCCACCTGGTTCTAATACTCGCCAGCATTCAGTAAACACACCGCTAAGCATCTGAAGGTATTCAACGTAACTTGCTGGAACCCCTTCCTTCCCCCGCTCAAGCTCATACTCCTTCCCTACGTAATACGGGGGTGAAGTTACGACAAGCGCTACCGAATTATCATTTATTTCGCCCATGTTTCTTGAATCCCCGACAAAGAGTTCATTCATAATTTTGGGGTCTTCTGGAAGCAGGTCGGTGTCTTGTTTCAGAGGTGGGAAACGATTATAGAAATCTTCAGCGTTGTGGTTTTCTCTTTTAGAGACACCAAAAGCCGAAGTGTGTGTCCCTTGAGTGGCACCTTTTCTAGAAGCCGACATTAGCCGATGCTCCCTTCAACAATATTTGTTGCATACACTCCTTACTAGCATGCATAACAGAAGTAGTTCTTTATGCTTCCGTTGAAATATTCTTCTTAAAATATCTGACGACTTTTCCTGGGCCATGTTCTTGATCTTGAAACGGAGTCCATCCAAGTGATGTATGAAAAGCTAAAGATTGAGGGTTCTCCGGCTTAACATTAACTTCACACAAGAGAACTTCAGCGCTAATCCGTGCAGCATGTTCATCTAACCTGTCATAAAACAGCCTCCCGTAGCCTTTTCTCTTGCTCGAAGGGGAAATAATGATTCGGTCTACATAACAGAAATTCGTGAACTGACTATCCAACCAACTGTAGTTAGCGCTGGCATAGGGCTCTTCAGGTCCAATCACAACAAGGGCGCCAACAACACGTCCATTGTCCTCAGCTACCCATGTTTTCTGAGTCATTCTTAAAATCACATTCAGTTCATCAACAGTCAAGACATTAACCGCGGGGACAGCATCATTATTTAAAGCGAGCAGAGACTCAATATCGGTTTGTTTTATTTCTCTAATCATGGACCAAAGGTTCTTCTATACCCTCTTTATTCTAATAGCCAGAGACCTTCCTCTCCTAGTTCCTGCTAAATGAACAAAGAGATGATGATTTCAGTCATAGAATGAGTCTTTGGAAGGAGTCGTTGAAAATGCATACCTCTCCCCTGCTTGCTGGTGTACGTATAATTGAGAGTTCTCTTCTTGGCCCGGGTTTAATTTCTACGTTTTTTTCTGACCTTGGTGCAGATGTGATCAAGGTTGAACCTCCTCAAGGTGATTACATCCGGCAGATGACATGGCCAATCATTGATGGAGTCTCGTTATTGCACTTGCATACACATCGTGGGAAGCGCAGTATTGCCCTTGATTTAAAGACAGAAGAAGGAGTCAGTATTTACAAAGAGCTCGTCAGCGGTGCTGATGCAGTCGTCGAAGCGATGCGCCCCGGCACATTATCAAAGCTCGGACTGGGATACGACGTATTACGGGAGCTCAATCCAAAATTGGTATTCTGCACCCTATCGGGGTATGGGGCGACAGGTCCCTACAAGAACATGCCAAGCCATGGAATCGCATACGATACGTGGGCTGGGCTTATTACCCCAACAATCGATGAGGAAGGTTATACACATATTCCCCGCGACATGCCTAACGTTGGTATCAATGTCGGCCCAATGTTGGGTGCTTTTGCTCTGCTTGCAGGTATCACTCGTGCACGTGAAACAGGGATTGGTTGCCAAATGGAACTAGCCCAATCAGATGCCGCCGCATATATGGACTGGTATCGGATTGAAACGTGGCGTGCATATGAACGACCCGAAGATGAAGTTACTGGAAACCCATCGGACAATTATGAGCGTCGCCCACCTGGCCTTGCAGGAATGTGGGAAGGTGTCCGATACCAAATTTATGCATCTGGCGACGGCCATATTCTTTTTATGGCTTCTGAACAGGCATTTTGGGAGAATTTCTGTAAAGGGGTAGAACGTATGGACTTATATGAGAAATGGCCAGGGTCTAAATATGCAGACCACGCAAAAGGGAACACCGAACTCCAATACGAGTTAAAACATATTTTTAATCAAAAATCTAGTAGAGAGTGGTTACAGTTCAGTGAAGATCACAACACGCCTATAGCGCCTGTTTACAACGCTAAGACCGCTCCAGATGACCCTCAATTTCAGCACCGATTACCGTTCTATGCTGCAGATGATTTAGGGTCGGAGCAACTTCCTCTTCCTATTAATGTTATTGGGGAAGAATCAGTTCATCCTACAAAAGCACCAAAGGTCGGGGAGCAGACAGATCAAATACTTCTCGAAGTCCTTGGCTACGAAAAAAACCAGATTCGTATGCTTCGCGAAAGTGGTGCATTCGGGTAGTGCTTCGCTAGCACAGGAAAAAGTATGAGGTTACTAGATTCCCCTTCAGCCGTTCGTAGAAGCATAATTATAGTTTTTCTATTACCGGGGCTCGCTATTTCCTTCGTATGCGTAGCATTGTTCTTATTTTTTGTTCCATTTATTTTCCTCAAGTCTCTTTTCTCATCTTCCAATCAAGATTTCCTATTTCGCCTGATACGTATGTCCCTGATGGTGACGTGGTATCTCATAATGGAGTGTTTCGGTGTTTTTGTAGCATTAGTTTTGTGGGTCTCTACTTGCGGAGGATATTTTGTCAGGGCCCAATGGTCGCAACACACACATGGAAGGGTCCAGTATGTCTGGACAACGTCGATTCTTTTCGGAGTACGAGTGTTTTTGGGTGGACACGTGGTCTACCCAAATTGTTCTGACTTGCAAGATGGTCCATTTATTATTGTTGCCCAACACAGGAGTTTTTTTGATGCGACCATACCCAGCGTCCTTACTGGTATGGCAGGAGGGGACGTTATCCTCCGTCATATTTTAAAATCAGACCTTCTGATTTCTCCTTCACTAGATATGTTTGGCCATCGCTTACCAAATTATTTCGTCACCCGGAATTCCGGAAATAGGGAAAAAGAGCTTAAATCGATTCAGGCCCTCTCTCAAGATCTTGGAAGCGACGCTTGTGTTATTTTTCCCGAAGGAACCTTCTATTCATCTAAGCGATTTGAGAAGGCCCTATCTCATATTCGAAAAACTGACCCAGGTCGCCTCGGACGAGTACAAGGACTCCAACACGTCCTTCCGATCCACTCAGGAGGCCTCCAGTCTTTGATCGAAACCGCTCCTGAAGCCGATTTGGTCTTCATCGGCCACCATGGCTTTGAGGCGTTTGGTTCTTTTCGAGAAATACTTCAAAATATTCCCTTCCTAACACCTATACACATTTATATAAAACGAGTATCTAATACAGATATCCCTACTGACGAATCTCAAAGACTTAAATTTCTTGATGAAAAATGGCTCGAGATAGACCAATGGAATAGCCATATTTCTAAGAAACACAGTGAATAATGCGTGCTAACTCTAGTTATATCGCAAAGGAATAGAAACACTAGAAAGTTTTCTATCGTTGGGAAACTGAAAATTAATTCTCTCTTGAACCTGTTATGGAAACTATGATGGAGAGTAATGAATCCTCCCGTTGAAAAAGATCTCTTTTCCTTCGCCTGCCATGTCGCTCAAGAAGCAGCACAACTGACATTGAACTGGTTTCAAAAAGCGGACTTACGAATTGCTATTAAGGATGATGGCACTGAAGTAACAGATGCTGATCTATCAGCTGAAGAATTTATACGAACAGCTATTGGGAAAGAATGTCCTAAAGATACTGTGGTTGGAGAAGAAGACAGCACTACAACCGGAACCAGTTCACGTCGATGGATTATCGATCCAATTGATGGAACAGCTTCCTTTGTTCGTGGTGTTCCTCTCTACAGTTCCTTGCTTGCCATGTTCGACGAATATGGGCCAGCCATAGGACTAATTCACCTTCCTGCTCTAGGGCAATCTCTTCTTGCTGGTCGCGGTCTTGGAGCAACAAATAACGGGAAACAAGCGCAAATTTCTACCATTGGGTCAATCCCTGAAAGCTGTATTTCTTCAAGCAGTTTCGATCAACCTTGGTGGCCAGATAAACCGCTGCGTTCGATATTGAATAGTGGTGCTAAAACACGGACCTGGGGCGATGGTTACGGATATTTTCTCGTCGGGACTGGACGCATCGAAGCCATGATCGATCCTTCTCTATACATTTATGATATTGCTCCCATGTTGACTGTTATACCTGAATGTGGCGGAACAATTACAACATGGGATGGCGGAGAAACACTAGAAGACAAGCAAGGATGGATAGCAACAAACGGTCGAATACATGAAGAGCTTTTAGCAACGCTATCCATTTAATTTCTTTATTTCAAGAATCCAGATTCGCCGATGGTATCCCATCGAAATCGAAGACTTTAATACCTTTTTGACGCACTGCAGTAATGAATTCTTTAACTTGAATGAGAGACGCTAAACTTCTCGCCCCATAAGCGTTTGAGGAAAGAACCTGGCGAAAGAGCGTTTCTGCAACGATCGCTGAAGTCGTAGAAGGTGAAGCGGCAGCACCAATTACCTTTGTTACTCTTTGATCCAATATCCGCCCCCTTAATTCCACACGCACAGCCCCTACCCCTCCGTCATTATGAGGAGGAATCAACATAGGCAACCATGAAGTAAATCGATCTTGCCGAGTTGCAGATAACCGAGCAGTAATGCGAGAACTCTTAGGAAATAATGGCTGTAGCAATGCTGCTTCTGGTAAAGCTGCTCGGTAACAATCTGCGCCCCCAATTGGTTCAGGAAACCACACCAGTTCTCTTCCCGAGCCACCAGGGCGTCGTACCCAAGCACCATCACGCCAGTCAAGTGAAGGTCTTTTTAATGCCCGATGGTGCTGGCGTGCACAAGCAGGTCCACCAGTCCCATCTTTCGCTATATGGATTTCATCAACATGGTCAAATCCATCAGCTGCTAAGAGGGTCAGAGCACAAGACAACCCAGGAGAAAACCCCACTCCAGGGACAACCACCACCTGATTTTCTTTTGCTACTTCATTTAATTCTAATAATCCTAAAACATCACTAATACGGTCGGATATAGAAATAACTGCGACTCCTTGTTTAACTGCTCGATGAGCACATTCGAGATGTTGACCGGCTGGAGTGCAGATAAAAAGAAGGTCAATAGGTTCTCGTTCAATCTTTGGGCTATCAGCAGCTTTAATTTTTACTGATTGACCACGAATATATTTTTCTATTCTGGAGAAATCAGAATCGTATATAACGATTTGTTCTATGTCATTTTCTACATACAGCCGCTGCAGCAGTTGAGAACCAACGGCTCCCAGGCCTGAAATTCCGACTTTTATCATTTTTTCCTATGTGTTACTCGGTTTCGAGATCGCGCCATCCACCGGTTTCGGAAGGGGCTTTCCCTGATCCAAAGAGACGCAGTATTGCTGCAATAACTGCGCCACCCAGAAGAGCAACCACAACTCGCTGTAAAAGCCTCATGAATCTAAACCTTTTTCTTGTAGAAAATCTAACACTTCCAATGTATCGAAAAAACTACATATTGTGAACAAAAAAGATGTGGGCCTAGTTGGAGTTGAACCAACGACCTCACCCTTATCAGGGGTGCGCTCTAACCAACTGAGCTATAGGCCCGCTTATATTGCTGTACAGCACTTTAGGATATCGCGCTACTTCGAGAACACGTTAGCGGAATCGGGAGGAAAACTAAACCATTAATTATTGAACTGCCCGACGCCTTCGTCGACGTGGCGGCGTCGGACGCACAGTTTCTTCTTCAACCATGGTGATCCGCACACCACCCGTCAGATCACTAATGAGATTAAATAGCAAACACATGAGAACATTCAGTGTTGAACCAGCGGTTGCAAGAACCAGACCACCAAATGAATAACCTCGAAAAATTTGCCTGCCATCAAAAGAAAAGGTATCTAAAGCGAAAAGTTCTGTTATGAGTGTTTCTAATTTCCCAACTGTTCCCGAAGATTCAGCAACTCCCCAAATCAGAAATCCAGCCATCAAAAACACCGCCCAAAGGCATGCATAAAATAAAATCGAAACTTTTAAAACAGACCATACTTCTATATGGCGGATAACACGCCGGACTCGTCGCGCTTGTAAGCGAACCCGGCGGCGTCTTTCAAAAACAGACGGCCGTTTCGTACGACGTGGACGTGATGCAGGAGTTTCAAAATTTTCAAAAAACGTATTCGACTCTACTTCATCAACCTCATCCGGATATATTGACACCTCCCCTTCTGGAAAAGAACCTTCTCTCTTTCCTTCAGGAGGAACAAATTCCTGTACAGGGATATTTATCTCTGATTCTTTATGAGTTTTCTGATCTTCTGCACTATTCATTATTACGAGTCTAGGGAACGGCTGCCTGCAAGGGATGTCATCTCTAAATGGTTTCTATTAGCGTTAACGCTAATAATGAAATCATCTATCACCCGCCAATAAATGGCAGGGGATTCAGTTGCTTTCCGTTGGCGTTTCTTCCTCGATTTCTATCATGTGAAGAACCGGTGCAATAGCAGCAATATACTCATTGTCTTCAACAGACATAATTTTAACTCCCGTTGCATATCGTCCTTGAAGAGATATGGAATCTACCCGCATACGGATGATTACACCATTAGATGCAATCATGAAAACTTCATCATCATCACCAACAGCTCGGCTTCCTACAACTTTTCCTCGATCTTCAGAAAGTTTGATAGCCGTAACGCCTTGCCCATTTCGGTGTTTAGGGTTGAAGCTATCCATTTCGGTTCTTTTCCCATACCCTTTTTCTGTAACAATCAGTAAACTTGATGCTTCTCGCGCTATAGAAACCGCTACAACCACGTCATTTTCTTTCAATTTCATACCGCGTACACCTGCAGCTGATCTCCCCATCGCTCGGACCTCTTCTTCATGGAATCGCATCAACCGGCCATGTGAACTCATCAAACACACATCGTCTTCACCGTTAGTTGGGATAACTCTAACTAGTTCATCCCCTTCCTTCAGATTGATTGCAATTAATCCACTTGGCCGTGATTTGTTATATTCAGTAAATTTAGTTTTTTTCACATGCCCAGATTTTGTTGCAAAGATAAGAAATCGATTTGTTTCATAGTCCCTGGTGTCTATAACTGCTGCAACTTTTTCATTTGAGGATAATTGAAGCAGATTAACTATTGCCGTACCGCGAGCAGTACGCGACATTGTAGGAATCTGATGGGCTTTCAACCGGTATACTTTTCCGAAATTTGTGAAAAAAAGTAAATATGCATGTGCTGATGTATGCAAAATAGTTGTGACAATGTCTTCGTCTTTAAGTGACGCTCCTGCTACTCCTCTCCCTCCCCTACCTTGACTTCGGAATTCATCACTAGATACTGTTTTGACATATCCACCGGCGCTGAGGGTGAAGATTAGATTTTCATCATCGATAAGATCTTCAATGACAAATTCACCTGGGTCTAGAACAAATTCTGTTCTGCGTTCATTTTCAAATTCATCCTTTACATCTGTAAGTTCCTGAATAATCAGACTTCGAAGTTCATCATCATCAGCTAATATGGCCTCCAATTCAGAAATTAGCTTTACAAGAATTGAAACTTTTTCTTCGATTTGGTCTCTTCCCAAACGGGTAAGTCTTCCCAATTGCATATCTAAAATATGGTTCGTTTGTATTTCAGTAAATAAGAATGGCTCGGTCATCAGTGCTTCACGAGCAGCAGAACGATCTTCACTTGCTCGTATGGCATCAATAACTTCGTCAATTAACCCAATAGCCTTTAATAGTCCTTGATTGATATGAAGTTCATGTTGAGCTCGGTCAAGACGATATTCTGTTCTTCGGGTGACAATTTCAATTTGATGATTGACCCAACATGTCAACGCATCGAGCAGTGTCATTGTTCTTGGGATGCCATCATCGAGAGCAACCATATTCATAGGAAAAGAAATTTGTAGAGGGGTTCCCTTATACAACTGGTTAAGAATAACCAAGGAAGGTGCATCTTTTTTAAGCTCAAAAACGAGACGAGTTTTACCTTTCGCTGATTCATTCCTAATTGTCCGAATTCCTTCAATTTCTTTTTTGTTAACAAGCTCTGCAGCTTTTTCTTCTATAGCTTCAACACTTGTTTGATATGGAATTTCAGTGACGATGATTTGGGCGTTTTTACCAACTTCAACTACTTCTGCTTTTGCACGAACTTTAATCCTGCCACGGCCTGTCATGTACGCCTCATAAATACCAGACTGTCCAAGGATTTCTCCTCCCGTAGGAAAATCTGGTCCTTTGATATATTCCATGAGATCTTTAATAGTTGCGTCAGGGTTATTAATAAGATGTATGGCCGCTTTAACTACCTCTCCTAAATTGTGAGGAGGAATGTTGGTTGCCATTCCAACAGCAATTCCTTGCCCACCATTTACCAACAGATTAGGGAATCGTGAAGGAAGAACTTTTGGTTCTTGAGATGACCCATCAAAGTTATCTAAGAAATCGACGGTTTCTTCATCAATACCTTCAAGCATTGCCATCGCAAGTCGAGACAGACGGCTTTCTGTATATCGCATAGCTGCTGCAGGATCATTGGGAGAACCAAAGTTTCCATGCGGATCAATAAGTGGATATCTCAAAGAGAAGTGTTGACCCATTCTGACAAGAGCTTCATAAATAGCACTATCTCCATGTGGGTGGTAGTGCCCCATCACTTCTCCAACTACGGTAGCGCATTTCACATGAGAGCGATCTGGGCGAACGTTAGTGTCGTACATGGCCCACAAAATTCTACGATGTACTGGTTTCAAACCATCACGGGCATCAGGCAGCGCACGTGAAACAATAACCGACATCGCGTAGTCAAGAAATGATTGTTCCATTTCCTGTTGTATTTCAATAGCAGCTATTCCTGCTGCTCCTTCATCTGGAGGTGAAATATCTATATCGCTCATAGTGTTCCTATACGTGTTCAGATATCAAGGAAACGGACATCTTTAGCATTTTTCTGGATGAAAATCTTTCGACCTTCAACATCTTCCCCCATTAATTTAGAAACAACCTCATCAGCTATCGATGCCTGTTCCACAGTTACCTGGAGAAGCGTTCTTTTTGTTGGGTCCATGGTTGTATCCCAAAGTTCATCAGCGTTCATTTCTCCCAGTCCTT
>Ga0302127_10000219_pt1 | contig 29611 bp, 28 predicted proteins | sample CB4_SCM_MG_FD_204452 | JGI IMG/M metagenome (GOLD analysis project Ga0302127, IMG submission 204452) | Marine microbial communities from Western Arctic Ocean, Canada - CB4_SCM | ecosystem: Environmental > Aquatic > Marine > Oceanic | place: Canada: Western Arctic Ocean | collected 2017-09-24
CGCGTGGACGCTAAAGAGCTACATGCGGTTGCGAAAGAATGTCGCGATGGTGAGATGGGCATGGACATGCTCAACCTCATGCTCGCGGTTGACTGGATTGACCGTATTCAGATGATCTACGTGCTCTACTCAACAACCAACAATCGCAAGGTGATCCTCAAGGCAGACCTTCCCGCTGATGCTCCAGCGATTGATTCACTCAGCGATCTTTGGGAAGCCGCGACTTGGTACGAGCGTGAGGCGCATGACTTGTTCGGTGTGGACTTCCCTGGCAACCGGGACATGTCCCCCTTGCTCCTATATGAAGGATTTGAAGGCCATCCTGGCCTGAAGAGCTATCCCCTGAACGACTACGAAGAGTGGTAGGCCATATGACCAACGAACCACAATTCGACCACGTCGATATGATGCTGAACATGGGACCGCAGCACCCCGCAACTCACGGCGTGTTCCGCATGGTGCTCACCGTCGATGGAGAGAGAGTGGTCGATGTGACCCCGCACATCGGTTATCTGCACCGCGGTACCGAGCGACTCGCGGAGGTCGAGACCTATGGCCAAGTAATCACTCTGTTCGACCGTGTTGACTACATTTCTAACCTCAATAACGAACTCGCGTTCGTACGTGCTGGCGAGAAAATCATGGAAGTTGAAGCTCCTGAGCGAGCGCAGTACATTCGGGTCATTCTCGCTGAGCTCAACCGGGTCGCGAGTCATCTGCTGTTCATCGGCACCTATGCCATCGACCTAGGTGGCATGACACCGGTCATGTACTGCTTCCGTGAGCGGGAACGCATCGAAAACCTATTTGAGCATGTGACAGGCGCACGCATGATGCACAACTACATGCGCATCGGCGGTGTGAAATCCGACGTTCCCGACGATTTTGTCCCTTGGGTTCGGCGACTCATTGGAGAAGTTCGCATGGGTGTCGAGGAGAGCGACAAGCTCTTGAGTACCAACGAGGTCTTTTTAGCACGTACCCAAGGCGTGGGTGTCATCGACGGCCCCACTGCCGTTTCCTGCGGTTTGTCGGGTCCCTCGTTGCGCGGAAGCGGAGTGGCTTACGACGTTCGCAAGGACGACCCCTACGAGATTTACCCCTACCTCAACTACAAAATCCCTTTGGGCGAGAATGGTGATTGCTGGGATCGCTACTACTTGCGCGTACTTGAGTGCTACGAATCGCTCAACATGATTGAGCAATGCTTGGACCAATTTCCAGCCGGACCGATTATGGCCGCTGGTAGGCGTATCGCACGGCCCCCGGCGGGAGAGGTCTTCGCACACTCAGAGAACCCTCGAGGTGACCTCGGTGTGTACCTGGTGAGCGATGGCTCGGACAAGCCGTACCGAGTAAAAATAAGGCCGCCGTCTTTCTGCAACCTCGTTGGCCTGGCCACGATGACTCGGGGGGCCTATATAGCCGATGCTGTGGCGATTCTCGGTTCGCTAGACATTGTGCTAGGGGAGGTTGATCGTTGAACGTCACCCTCTCTGATGCGATTAAGTTAACCATGCAGTTGTTTGCGCTGCTCAATGTTGCCGCATTTGGCGCGATTTCGCTGGTATGGCTTGAGCGCCGCTTCCTCGGTCGCCTCCAGGGCCGGCCGGGACCCAATCGCGTGGGGCCTCTGGGACTGCTGCAACCCATTGCTGACGCAATTAAGCTCATGTCCAAAGAGGACGTTGCTCCGGGTACCTCACAGCGCCTATTGTTCTACGCAGCACCAATTCTCGTGTTCGTGCCCTCGTTTGTCGTTTGGCTGACGTTCCCACTGGCCCGTGACGTGGTGGTGCGCAATCTGGATATGGGCCTCTTCTTCTTCGTCGCGATTTCGGTGCTCAGTATCGTAGGCTTAGTGCTGGCTGGCTGGAGCTCCAATTCCAAGTATGCGATTTTGGGTGGCTTCCGTGCCGCTGCGCAACTTGTCAGCTACGAGATTCCCATCATCACGATGATTTTGGTTATCGGCATGCTGTCGGACTCGCTCGATTTCGTGAAGGTTGTCGACGCTCAGGCGACCGTGCCGTTTATCGCTGTGGTGCCATTGGCTTTCGTAATATTTCTGATTGCGGGTCTGGCTGAGGTTGGCCGTACACCCTTCGACATCTACTTCGCCGAGTCCGAGGTCGTTGGCGGTCCATTCGTCGAGTACAGCGGTGCGCATTGGGCAATCTTCTTCTTGGCTGAGTACGTGAACACCTTCGTCGTTGGCATCCTCGGCGCGTTGCTCTTCCTGGGAGGTTGGCGCTGGCCGTTCGGCGCAGATCTACCTCAAATCGCGTCCGTGGCGCTGCTTATGGGCAAGGCGTACTTCATTGTCCTTATCATCTTCTGGATACGCGCTACGTACCCGCGTATGCGCATTGACCAGCTTATGGCGATGGCATGGAAGTGGTTGATTCCGCTTTCGTTTGTCTTGTTCCTGGTCGCAGCATTCCAACTCAAATTTGAATGGCCGTGGTGGGTTTTGACCATCCTCTCGCTAGGGGTCCTTGTCGTGCCCGTCGTTGTGCAATCACGAAAGCAGCGCAACCCCGCCTTGGCGTTGGCTGTGCGCTATTCTGCGAATGCTGTCATCGTTCATGCCAAGCCTCGCCCCGCGGCTGTGATTGTGGATGATGTGGTGGCTACTTCGGCCGTAGAAGGGACCAGCGCATGATCTCTGGCCTCAAGGGAATGATGGTCACCCTGCGGTGGCTCGGCAAGAAAAACATAACAGCGAATTACCCCGAGGAGCATCTGCCCGTGCAGGAACGCTTTATGGGCTTTCCTGGTTTGCTCTGGGACGAAACGGCTGAAGAGCCGTTCTGCACCGGATGCATGGTGTGCGTGCGGGAGTGCCCGACCCAGTGCATGACGGCGATCATGCACGACAACCCCAAGGCGGTTGAGGGTAAGAGTCATCGCCGGAAGATTATCGAGACGTTCGAGATCAATCTCAACCGGTGCATCCTCTGCGGTATTTGCGTGGATGTCTGTAATTTCGACGCAATCGCAATGTCTCACGAGCATGAGCTCGCGAGCTTTGCCCGTACTGGCGCCCGTGCAGATTTGGGATTGCTTCTAGAGCAAGGTCGGAAATACCAAGCGGAAACCTCCTGGGCGCCTAAAGGTCCCGACCGCAATGTTGCGAGTGTCGTGCTGGCCAAACGGGCTGCCGCTGAAGCAGCCAAAGCCGCTGCGGCTGCCGAGGAAAAAACCTCCGCGGAAACAGCTGTCGAAAATACCGAAGGGAGCGAGTCCTAACATGGGCCTGGTTCTCTTTTACATTCTTGGCACGATTACCATCGTTGCTGCGCTAGGAGTGGTTACCACGCGCAACATCGTGTACGGGGCACTATTCTTGCTGGTGTCGCTATCAGGCGTCGCAGGGTTGTTCGTCGTGCTCTTTGCCGAGTTCTTGGCGTTGGTGCAATTGCTTATCTACGGCGGCGCAATCATCATCGTCATTCTTTTCGCCCTGATGCTGACGCGCGAAACGGATTTCTCTACCGCTACCGAACACCGCCGCTGGCCGTTCGCGGCGTTGGTATCGCTGGCATTATTCGGACTCCTCGCCGGATCAGCCATCGGCGACTCCGGCAAGTACAACACGTACACGCGAACCGGATTCGGTATTGAGGATTTGGGCGTGGGCCTGTTCGAGAACTGGGCGGTGCCCTTTGAGGTGGCCTCGATCATCCTCCTCGTGGCGCTCATTGGAGCCATCGTCATCGGCCGCTCCGGCGACGATGAGGACAACGCTGATAAAACAGGCGAGAGGGGTGAGCAATGATTCTCACGCTCCTCGACTTTCAGATACTCGCGGCTGCGCTGTTTTCCCTAGGGCTCTACGGCGTGCTCGCTCGCAGGAGCGCTGTCATGGTTCTGATGGCGGTGGAGCTCATGCTTAACGCTGTGAACATCAACCTCGTGGCATTCTCTGCGTTCCGTCCTATTCCCGTGGTCACCGGGCAGGTGATTGCCATCTTTGTGATCACCGTAGCTGCGGCTGAGGTCGCTTTGGCGCTCGCGGTAATCATGCGCTTGTACCGCCGCCGAGGCACGGTCAACGTCGACGAAATTAATCTGATGAAGGGTTAGCTTGGGAATCGAAGAAGCATGGCTGATCCCCACCTATGGGTTCATCGCCTTCGGCGTCATCGCGCTGTTCGGGCGGTACCTCCCATCGCAGGGTAAGCACCTCTCCATAATCGCCATCGTTGCGGGATTCGTGACGTTCTGGCCGGTACTGTTCGACTTTGTCCACCTTGGCGTGGGCGAGCACCACGTGCCGCGCGTTTGGTTCTCGGCAGGCGAGTTCAGCGTAGGGTCGGGCATGATTATCGACCCGCTGACTATCGTCATGCTTGCACTGGTCACCTTCGTGGCGTCACTCGTTCAGATTTACTCCCTTGGGTACATGCGGCATGGGCACAAGGGACACATCGCTGACGACCCGCGCATTGGTTGGTACTTCGCCGTGCACTCGCTGTTCACGGCGGCCATGCTCACTCTGATACTCGCGGACAATCTGTTGCTACTCTATCTTGCCTGGGAGTTGGTGGGTCTTTGTTCCTACCTCCTCATCGGGTTCTGGTGGGAACGCAAAGCAGCAGTCAACGCCTCCAAGAAAGCGTTTATTACCACCCGTGTGGGTGACGTGGGCCTCCTGATTGGTATCCTTATCCTGGCCGCTGATACTGGCACGTTCGACATATCAGCCATCATCCACCAGGTCACGATGGGCGATGTGAGCGAGGGTAAGACAACTCTCGCAGCGTTCATGATTTTCCTTGGCGCGATGGGCAAGTCTGCCCAGTTCCCTCTGCACGTGTGGCTACCGGACGCAATGGAGGGCCCCACCCCTGTTAGCGCGTTAATCCACGCTGCGACGATGGTTACGGCGGGCGTCTTCCTCGTGGCTCGCCTTCTGCCGATCTATGAGATTGCCGAATCCGCGCAGATGTTCGTTGCGGTCATTGGCATCATCACCGCCCTCATGGGTGCTACGTTGGCGCTGGTGGTCACTGACCTCAAACGCATGCTTGCGTATTCGACCATGAGCCATCTGGGGTTCATGATGTTGACCCTGGGAGCTGGGGGCTACACCGCCGCTACGTTCCACCTCTTGATGCACGGTTTGTCGAAAGCCATGTTGTTCCTCAGCGCAGGTTCAATCATGCACTCCATGAATGAAGAAACTGACATGAACAAGATGGGCGGCCTCAGGCATCGGATGCCCATCACAGGAGCCGCGTTCACTATTGGAGCGCTATCGCTTTCGGGCATCGCTCCACTGGCCGCATTCTGGAGCAAGGACGAAATGCTCCTCGCCATAAAAGATGGGCTAAACCCGGTCTTCGTCGGCCTGTTCCTCATTGCTGTCGTGCTGAGCGCGCTCTATATGGCGCGCGCCACCTACCTCGTCTTCTTCGGGCCCCTCAAACCAGAGAATCGTGCTGTTCATGAATCACCACTCCTCATGAGCCTGCCGCTGGTCGTTCTTGCCGTGTTGTCGGTCTGCGCAGGCTTTATCGTGCTGCCTCTGGGTGGTGGGTACGAAGGCATTGGTCGATTCTTATTCCATGGTGAACATGGCCACGACTTCGAGCTACAGCCGCTATGGACCGTGGTCAGCGTTGTGCTTGCAACCGGCGGTTTCGCATTGGGTATCGGGCTCTACAAGTCCAGTCGTTCCACCGTGGATAGCGTTCGGAAGCGCTTTAGCGGGGTTCATCGCACCCTAATCAATCGCTATTACATGGACGATATATACCAGTGGTTCGTCGACCGTGTCGTTCTGGCCTTGGGGCGAACAGTCGCGTTGTTTGACCGCACCATCGTCAACGACCGCGGGGTCAACGGGACAGGCTTAGCCGTACTCGGGATGGGCAAGCGCCTCCGCGGCCACGTGACCGGTCTATTCGCAGATTACGGACTTGTGATGGCGGCCGGCGTCACCGTTATGGTGCTCTACATTTGGCGGAGGGCCGCTTAGATGAGCTACTCCGAGCGACACGTTCTAGAAACTCTGATTTACCTCCCCATGCTTGCTGCATTGGTGTTGGTATTCGTCCCTCGTCCGCAGAAAACACTGATTCGCTGGATCAGTATCGGTTCTGGCCTCGCTCTTCTCGTGATGTCGCTCTATGCGTTCGTTGCGTTCGACTACGACGGCGGATCACGCTTCCAGCTTCAGCGTTCCTACCCCTGGCTTGATCAACTCGGCATAGCGTTTGCACTGGGTATCGATGGTATCGCCGCGCCCATGGTTCTCCTGACGGGTATCGTTAGCCTTGCAGGAACTATCGTTGCGGCGAACATCCAGCGGGATAATAAGGATTATTACATCCTGTTGTTCTTGTTGATTGCAGGCGTCTACGGGACGTTTGTGTCCATGGATTTGTTCTTCTTTTTCTTCTTCTATGAACTGGCCATTGTTCCGATGTACCTCCTCATCGGGATTTGGGGCAGTAGTTCGAAATTCAAAGATTTTGATAGACCCAAGGAGTACGGTGCACTCAAACTGGTCATGGTGATTGTCGCGGCGAGCTTGCTGATTTGGATAGTCATCATCGGTGTGCACGTTGAGTCCGGCACCGGCTCGTTCAATATTGAGATCATCATGGCGTCGATAGATCACCCCTCTCGCTTCTCAGGGACATTCCAGAGTGTCATGTTCCTAATGACGATGGTTGGGTTCGGAACTCTGGCTGGCATGTGGCCATTCCACACTTGGTCGCCAGATGGTCACGTTGCTGCGCCAACCTCAGTGAGCATGTTGCACGCGGGCGTGCTGATGAAACTTGGAGGCTTCGGCATCATCCGAATTGGGATGATGCTCCTGCCGGACGGTCTGCAAGAATGGGCTCTTCTCCTGTTCATCATTGGCACAATCAATGTGATTTATGGCGCTGTGTCGGCGCTGGCTCAGCACGACCTCAAATACGTTATCGGTTACTCCAGCGTCAGCCACATGGGGTATGTGTTCATGGGCATCGCATCTATGACCGCGGTGGGCCTGACCGGCGCAACACTTCAGATGTTTGCGCACGGCATCATGACAGCGCTCTTCTTCACCATAGTGGGTGGAATCTACGAGCGAACGCACACCCGCGACACGCTCGTGCTGAATGGACTGGCCTCGAAGATGAAATGGGGGACGGCCTTCTTTGTCATCGCTGGCCTAGCATCGCTGGGCCTACCGGGTCTCGCAGGATTCGTGGCTGAACTGCTGGTATTCATCGGGGCATTCCAGACTCAACCCATCTTGGGGGCACTGGGAGTGCTTGGCGCCGCGATTACGGCGGTCTATATCCTGCGGCTCATCGGTAGGACGTTCTACGGAGACCGAGACCCGAAGTGGGATAACCTGACGGATTTGACGCGCCGCGAGTTCATTGCGGCGACGATCCTTCTGATTCCTCTTTTCTATGTGGGCCTGTACCCGCAGCCGCTTCTGCGGGTTATCCGGCCAGGCGTAGATGCTATTCTCGCGGGACTGGGGCTCTAGCCGATGAACATCGACTTCTCTCTGTTGATTCCTGAGTTCATTCTCGCGGGTGCGGGGTTCCTTGTGCTGCTGGTTGACCTCATTCTGCCCAAAGCGCAAGAGCACCGCCGCAACGTAGTCACCGCAGCAACCGCAGTACTTGGGCTGGTCGTCACCGGTGTCGTTGCGCTCACTACGCAAATGGACACGAGCGAGCGCCTTTATGATGGATTGCTGTTCATTGACCGATACTCCTTGTTGTTCAAAGTGCTGTTTGTGGGTATTGGCATCGCCGTCATCGCGATGTCCGTGGACTACGTAGCCCAAAAAATGAACCACCCTGGAGAGTACTACGCGTTAATCCTCTTCGCGGTGCTCGGTGCTACGCTAATGGCGGAGTCTGGTGAGCTTCTTACGGCGTTCATCTCAATCGAGCTACTGTCGTTTTCCTTGTACGTATTGGTCGGCCTCAGTAGAGGCGACGCACGTACCGCAGAGGCAAGTGCTAAATACATCTTGCTGGGCGCGGTCTCAACCGCAATCATGCTGTACGGCATAAGCCAGCTATTCGGCGCGCTAGGCACGACCCTGTTCACGGAAATGGGCCCGTTGCTGATTGGTGCTGGTGCCTGGAACCTCACGATGATTACCGGTTTTGTGATGTTCCTCGCCGGCCTCGGATTCAAGCTATCAATGGTTCCCTTTCATATGTGGGCTCCTGACGTTTACGAAGGTGCTCCTACGCCCATCACTGCTCTTATCGCTACGCTATCGAAAGCTGCTGCCATTGCATTGCTCTTGCGCTTCCTGGCTGAGGCGGGCGCGGGGTCGGGGGACGAATGGCGGATGCCCCTTGCGATGCTTGCCGCCGTGACGATGGTGGTCGGGTCGTTGTCGGCACTGCCGCAGACCAATATCAAACGCCTCTTGGCCTACAGCTCTATTACTCAAATCGGGTTCGTGCTGGTTGGCCTCGCCTCTAATAGCGTTATCGCTGCCGATGCCGTCGTCCTTCACGTGCTCGGATACGCGTTCACCAACCTCGCCGCGTTCACTGTCGTGGTGGTAATCGAACTCAAGCTTGGTAAGGAATCTATCGCAGACTTCGCAGGCCTTTCCAAGCGAGCGCCGGTACTGGCGATGATTATGACGGGTGCGCTGTTCTCGCTGGCAGGTCTGCCGATCTTCGCGGGGTTCCTAACAAAGTTCTACCTATTCACCGCAGCGATTGACCAGAGCCTTGAATGGCTGGTCGTTATTGCTGTGGCCACCAGCGTCATCTCCCTCTACTACTACATCCGCGTGATCCGGGAGATGTATATCACGGAGACGGAAGAAGGCTCCAAGTTACCCGTGCCTCTGCTGCTCGCGGGGCTTGCGTGGGTCATGTTCGCGGGCACAATCGCCATTGGGGTCTTTCCCCAGCCGTTCGTTGACGCCGCACACGCAGCCGTCACTAGCCTAACTCCCTGGGCCATCTACTAAAAATTCGCTCGCCTGCGTATCCTCGCACGCACGTCACGGCTGTAGTCCTTCTAGACAGCACGCACGAAACTTCCGCGAATTCCTCTGTGCGGTCACGAGAAACGGCTCCCGTTTCCCTAGAAGACATACACTGATATTAGCCTGTCATAAATTGACCAGCGCGCGCTAGGGCAGTCAAGCCTGCTCTAGTACGTCTCGTGCGTGTGCGGCCGCGATCGCCTTATCCACCGCCTCCACGGGTGAATCTGCGTGCACCACACGCATCAGCAGATCGCTTCGCTCGGGGAGTTGCCACGTCTCCAAGCCGATAACAGGGATGCCGTCTCCCAATGCATGGCCAATCTCCGACAGCGTGCCATACGCGCCATCAATGGCTATCGCCGCCCGCCCGGTTTTCACAACGATGGCGTTACGCGCGTAACCCATCCCGGTCATGATAGGAATGTCGATGTAGTCGTTAGCCGTAGCAGGCTCGTTGCCGGGCAGAATTCCGATGGTCGTGCCTCCCGCAGACTTTGCGCCGCGGCAGACAGCCTCCATGACACCGCGCATCCCGCCGCAGACGACGATTGCCCCTCGCCGCGCTAGCTCGCCACCAACGTCTTCAGCCAGCTGCATCGCACGTGGTGCTGGGTCGCCGCCACCGATCACCGCGATGATCATAGGGCGTCCGTTCGACATCAGTAGTGAAGTAAAAAAGGGCCTGGGCTCGTTAGTCATATTCGAATCTCCTCCGGGAACGACCATAGGGGTAATGATATGCCCGCTGATTTGACCAGAATGTAAACTATGGCGCGCAGGCGCACACGAACGTGTTTATCAGCGCTTGGAACTGCTGACACCATTCATACACTGGAGAACCCATGCCTACGATTACCGCTGTACGCGCCCGCGAGATACTCGACTCACGAGGGAACCCCACGGTTGAGGCCGTCGTCACGCTCAGTGAGGGCTCTACTGGCTGGGCCGCGGTGCCTTCTGGTGCGAGCACTGGCGCTCATGAGGCGGTTGAACTCCGGGATGGCGACTCCAGGCGCTACGAAGGTAAGGGTACGTTGATCGCGGTTAAAAACGTGAATCAAGTCATCGCCGCTGCTGTTGCGGGGCTCGATTCTGCCGACCAGGCTGGTCTTGACCAGGTCATGCTTGATCTCGACGGCAGCGCGAACAAAGCGGTGCTAGGTGCAAACTCGCTGCTCGCAGTTTCGCTCGCCAACGCCCATGCGACAGCTGCTGCGACCGGCGTGCCGCTCTACCGTTCGCTAAGAACGGCCGACCCGCTGCTGCCGACCCCTATGCTGAATGTCCTGAACGGCGGCAAGCATGCGATGGACTCCACAGACTTCCAAGAATTCATGGTCATGCCCATTGGATTCGACACTTTCTCGGAAGCACTGCGCGCGGGAACTGAGTGCTACCACGCGCTACGCAAGATCGTCGCCGCGCGTGGATTGTCCATTAACGTGGGTGACGAGGGTGGCGTAGCCCCATCTCTTCCAACCAATGAAGCAGCCATGGAATTGCTTGTCGAGGCTATCGAAAAGGCTGGCTACCGGCCCGGGGAGGATGTCGCAATCGCGCTCGACCCGGCCTCTACCGAAATCTACAAGGATGGCAAGTACGTGCTTACGCGAGAGAGGGCTACGCTCACCAGTGCTGAGATGGTCGCGTTCTACGAGAACTGGGTGAACAAATACCCCATCGTCAGCATCGAAGATGGGCTCGCCGAGGACGACTGGGAAGGATGGGCGCTGATGGTCGAGCGGTTAGGCAAGCGGATACAAATCGTTGGTGACGACCTGTTCGTTACTAACCCCTTGCGCATCCAGCGAGGGATTGATGAGAAATCGGGCAACTCTGTGCTAGTGAAGGTCAACCAGATCGGAACGCTTACTGAAGCCATGACCGCCATCCGCATGACGCAAGGCGCCGGATGGAACCCTGTGATCAGCCACCGTTCAGGCGAAACAGAAGACGTTACGATTGCGGATATAGCCGTCGCCACTGGCGCAGGTCAAATCAAAACGGGTGCCCCTGCTCGCAGTGAGCGAGTCGCGAAGTACAATCGCCTGCTTAGGATTGAAGACGAGCTCGGCTCTAATGCCCGCTACGCGGGCAGGGCCCCATTCGACAGGTTGCGCGGCTAGCCACATTGAAGAGCGGACGAGCGACAGGTAGCATTAGTAGCCGCAGAAAGCGCCCCAGCCAAACGGATCAGTAGGAGGACGGATATGACAACACGCGTAGGCATCAATGGCTTCGGCAGGATTGGCCGGCAAGTGCTGCGTGCCACCATGATGCGGCACCCTGGTGAGATTGAGATAGTGGCGGTGAACGACCTGGCAGACCCCAAGGCAAACGCGCATCTCTTCAAGTACGACACGAACTTCGGCGTCTACCCCGGCACCGTGCAGGCGGTTGATGGCGGCATCGAGATTGATGGCAAGCTAATCCAGTCTGTTTCCGAACGTGACCCCGCCAAATTGCCGTGGGGCGACCTCGGTATTGACCTTGTCATCGAGTCCACCGGTTTCTTTACCAACGGTGAAAAGGCTGCAGCGCACATTGAGGCTGGTGCTAAGAAGGTCATCATCTCCGCTCCTGCAACTAACGAGGACAAGACCCTCGTGCTAGGTGTGAACGCTCACGAGTACGACCCTGCTATCCACCATGTGGTCTCCAATGCCTCCTGCACGACTAACTGCGTGGCTACGATGATTAAGGTCCTGCATGATAGCTTCGGTATTAAGCACGGACTAATGACCACGGTTCACGCTTACACCAACGACCAGCAAATCCTCGATCAAGCGCACCCTGACCTACGTCGTGCCCGCGCTGCTGCCGCCAACATTATCCCCACCAACACCGGCGCCGCCAAAGTCGTTGGCGTGGTCATCCCTGAACTGAATGGCAAGCTCCACGGCATGGCGCTCCGCGTCCCTGTCTCCGACGGTTCCATCACGGACTTCGTCGCGAACCTCGAACGAGATGTCACGGTTGAAGAGGTTAACGCCGCCTACAAGGAAGCGTCCGAGGGTGCACTCAACGGCATCTTGGCCTACACCGAGGACCCGATTGTTAGCTCTGACATAAAAATGAACTCCCACAGCGCGATTATTGATTCTCTGTCTACCATGGTCATGCAGGGCAATATGGTCAAGGTGCTTGGCTGGTACGACAACGAGTGGGGTTACTCCTGCCGCACGTCCGACCTTGCTGCTTTCATGGCTAGCAAAGGATTCTAAACACTCCTGCCCAACCTTCCTTCATTTCATTACCAAAGGACCGCCGTTGAAGCGGCTCTTTGGGCAGGCGATCTAACCTACGCCTCTGCATCCCTTGCCGCGCGTAGTTACGGGATAGGATGAGCCACGCAATGGAGCCCGCCGAGACTACGTCCGACATCGCCTTGTCCTCTACGGGGCCGGGTCGTTGGCTTACCACCACCCGCGTAGTGCTACTGCTGCCGTTCATAATTGCGGCAGTAGCACTCGGACTGCGCCTGCAGGGTATCGATTGGGACGAAGGCAGCTTCTACCATCCCGATGAGCGCTCCATTTACATGCGTGCCGACGCGATGTACGACACGCTCACAGAAGCTCCGGGCTGGGAGTCTAAGCAGAATCACGATTTCCCCTTAGACAGCCCTGGCTTTCCCGGTCCCCTCACGTTCTTCGACAAGGCCTCGAGTCCGCTGAATCCTCATTGGTTCCCGCTGGGATCCATCATCATCTATATCCTGGTAGCGGTACGAGCATTCATCCTCGAACCCTTCATGGAGCAGGTGCGCCTCCAAGACCTGGCATCAGCCGGCCGCACCATTGCCGCGATAGCGGATGCCGGCTCCGTCTTGCTCATGTACTTCCTCGGTCGCCGCCTGTTCGGCTTGCGCGTTGGCGCATTGGCGTCCGTTTTGATGGCATTCACGGTCATGAACATCCAGTTGACGCACTTCTATCGACCCGAATCATTCGTGATCCTGCTTGCCCTCGGTACCTTCTGGTGGATATTGAATGTCTTGGAGAAGGGAAGGCGGCAGGATCATATATTCCTTGGGCTCATGATCGGCCTCACCTTTGCCTTCAGGGGTAGCAGTGCGCCGATTTTACTTCCCGTGCTTGGGGCTTACGGCGTTCTCGTATGGCGTGACCGGAAGGCCCATGGCATATCAATTAGAGGAAGCTTCTGGAACGTTCTGCCTATCGCGTTGATGGCCAGCGGAACAGCCTTCGCTACGTTCGCAATCCTCCAGCCCTACGCGCTCCTGGACTTCCACAAATTCTTTGGGGATCTTGCCTGGGAAACAAACATCGCACGAACGGCAGGCCAGGTGCCTTACACCGTGCAGTACGTGGGTACACCACGCAACCTCTCGTACGAGATCACTCAATCCGCGGTGTGGGCTCTTGGTCTGCCGCTGGGCATCGCCGCATGGTTCGGCCTTGCTTTCACGGTGCTGCGGTCATTCTTTCGGCAGCACATCGGAGAGCTGATGCTGTTGTCATGGGTAGTGCCGCTAATCCTGATCATCTCAATGTTTGAAGTGAAATTCCTTCGCTATATAGCTCCCGTCCTCCCCATCATGGTGCTCCTGGGTAGTCGATGGTTGGTAGCTGCGTATGATTGGCTGAAGCCCCGGAATCGCCTGAGCGCTCATATAACTATAGTAGCCATAGCTTTTGTAGTGATGTCGACCGTCTGGTACGGACTGGCTTTCACGAGCATCTACGCGCAGCCCCACCCCGGGAGCCAGGCATCGCAGTGGATGAATGAGAACGCTGAGCGCGGATCCCTGGTACTCACCGACAACCACTGGGATGAGGGATTCCCGAACATGGGTCCATTCCGAGTTACGCAACTCCCGATGTACGAAGGCGATACCTTTCTGAAGGTCCAGAAAATTTCTGCGCTGCTGGCAAGCTCTGACTACATCATGGCTTATTCCAACCGGCCCTGGGGGAGCATCGCTCGACTCCCCGGTAGGTACGAGTATTCGAGTCGTTATTACCACGCACTCTTTAATGGCTCGCTCGGCTTTGAAATTACGCAAGCGTTTGCGCGGTACCCCTCGTTCGCGGGCGTGACTTTCGAGCACGACCCTTTTACGCGCGCGACTGTGGCGATCCCGCCATCGCTCCCTGGTATAGAGCGGACAGGGCTTACATTCAACCTTGGTTGGGCTGATGAGAACGTCGTTGATTACGACCATCCTCTGGTGCTGGTGTGGGAGAACGTTGGGCACCTGCCCGCGGGCGAAATAAAGAACATCATGCTCGGCACCGGTGAACCGCCGAGTTCGGAGCGCGCCATGCTTACGGCGGATGCGTTTGCCGGGCAACGTGCAGGTGGTACATGGACGGACATTTTCAATGATGGCGGCCTCAACAGCCTGGTGCCGTGGTTAGTGTGGTTGCTCGCGGCCGAGCTCATAGCGTGGCTGACCGTGCCTCTGGCCTTCCGCTCATTGCGTTGGCTTCCAGACCGAGGCGTGGTTCTGGCTCGACCGCTGGGCTTGTTGCTCGTGTCGTGGCTGGTTTGGCTGGGGGCTAGTGTTGGCGCATGGTCTTTTGGCCGGACGAGTATCGTGCTTTCCGTGCTAATCCTTGCGGTAGTGTCTGGCGCAATATTCTGGCGCAACAAACCACTCATCCTCGATACCGCACGCCGCCAATGGCGCTATCTGGTCACAGTGGAAGTACTTTTCATCGTCGCCTACTTGGTGTTCTTGATGATTAGAGCCGCCAACCCCGATCTGTGGCACGCCTACAGGGGGGGCGAAAAACCCATGGACCTTTCGTACCTTACCGCTGTCGCTAAGTCAGTGTCTTTCCCCCCATTCGACCCTTGGTATGCGGGCGGCTACATCAACTATTACTATTTTGGATTTGTCCCGATCGCTACGTTGATGAGGCTCACGGGAATAGTTCCGGCGGTGGCTTACAACCTGGCAGTACCGTTGCTGTTCGCGATGACGTTCACCGCTGCCTTCAGTGTCGGATTTAACCTGACTGAGGCACTACGCCAACGCATGCGCCTTGCCGTTTCGCCGCGCTCAACAGTGATAGCAGGTGTTATCACTGCGATGCTTGTTGCCGGACTCGCGAATTTGGACGGTGCCGCGCAGTTGATACAAGCAACTGGCCGAGCGCTTGGTACTGGCTCGTTCGGGCAGTTTGACTTCTGGCGCTCATCCCGCCTAATGCCAGGGCAGATTAGTATCACCGAGTTCCCGCTTTGGTCGTTCCTCTTTGGAGACCTTCACGCGCATATGATCTCACTTCCGTTCCAGGTCACTACCGTTGGTGTCGCCGTAAACCTGGTGTTGAGTGCGCGGTCGCCTGTGAGCATGTGGCAGCGCGTGCCTGGCATCGTGTGGCTTGCGTTGTTGGTCGGAGCATTCGCCGCGATTAACGCCTGGGACGTGCCCGCATACGGGCTTCTGGCGATAGGTACATTAGCGGTGATGGTGTTCATATCCCACCGCGACTCCCTCGCACCTAGGGTGATAGCGAAATTCCTGCTAATCGTGACCGGGTTCTTGGCGCTCGCTTATTTGCTGTTCCTACCATTCCATCAGAACTACGACTCGGTGTTTGACGGGGTATTCATCAGCCGGTGGAGGACGGTGGCGTGGCATTACATGGGTATTCATGGGTTGCTGTTTTTTCTTACCGGTAGTTGGTTGGCAGTGGAGGCTCGAAGGCACCTCGTTGGCGCTGAGTGGGCCTTACGGATGCCGCCGCTGGCAGCATTTAGTCTGCTGTCCAGGGTTAACAGATGGCTCCTTCTTGGGTTGGCTATCGCCACGGCCGTGCTTTTCGTTGTGGTATGGTCGAACATGCCCGCGCTTCATCAGTGGACGACGGTTCTTGTGCTTACTGTCGTGATGCTTGTCACTCTGGTTCTCGCGAGGTGGTGGATAGCTCATCCCTCGTCGATTGAAACGCCTGTGCACCTCTTGCTGCTGGGTATGCTTATGCTTGCCTTCGGTATAGGTATAGGGGTGGATTTAATCACCGCTGAGCATGATATCGACCGAATGAACACGGTGTTCAAGTTCTACCTGAACGCCTGGCTCCTCTACAGCATGGTCGGCGGCGTCGGTCTTTGGCAGCTATGGGCGACAGGCGCGCTCAAGTGGCGCTCCCTTGGGTGGCAGCGGTACGCAAAAGCCGCTTGGCTCGGCCTCTTCATGTTGCTGCTACTCTCGGCTGCAATCTACCCATTACTAGGAACACGTGCCCGAATCGCAGATCGATTCGACAACTCGCTGGGGCTGACACTGGACGGAACCGCTTTCCAGAAAACCACGATTTATCACGACCCGGGCCCTGGGAACCGGGGGCAGGAAGAGAACTCGACGTATGCGTTGGCTCCAGACTTCGAGGCGCTGGAGTGTATCCGCCAGAACATTCCTGGAACAGCAGTATTCCTGGAGGGCGCGACAGATCAGTACCGCTGGACACCTCGCGTGGCACTGTATACGGGGAACCCTGTGGTCGTTGGTTGGGAGTGGCATCAGACGCAGCAGCGGGGGGCTGGGGGCTCCGAGCCCGCTCGCGTCCGAGCCCGTATTGCGGACGTAAGGAGCATGTATAGCACCACCAGCATCAGCCAATTCACGGCGAAGCTCGACGAATACGCGGTCGAGTATATATACCTTGGCCCCGCCGAGCGCCTCTACTACCCGCGCGCTGGCCTCGAAAAATTTGAGAGTATGACCGGGAACACGCTAGACGTTGTATTCAGCAACGGCGAGATTAAGATATACAAAGTACGGACTTTGGGGGAGATGCCTGCGCAGCCGTGGGGATTGTTTGCTCCTGACGAGGGCGGATGCTAGCCTAGATTCCGCGCACGACGCTCTTATGGGAGCCGCATTGGAGTGCTTACAGAATGGACATAATCGCAGGAATTCGCGACATCCTGATCAGCATCTACCTCTTGGCTGGGATACTGCTGGTCCTTGCTGTGGTCGTCTTCATGGTCCTTTTGTACAAGGCGACCAAAGCCCTTCTCGGCACCGTTACGCGAACGGTCGAGAATTTTGAAAAAATCTCTGCGTCGGCGGTGGAGCACATCTCAAAGCCGCTAGAAGAGGGAGTGTCGCTCGGCTCAGTCGCGGGCAATATGTTCGGGTTCGCTTCAGGATTCATTGCAGGAATGCGAGGACGCAAAGCGAACAAAGAAGATAGCGACACGGCGAACAAATTCAAGCGCTGGATTCCGTTTCTCTAACCTGACTTGCCGCCGCTAGGCGATGAATCGTGGGTAAGACCCGAAGACCTTCAACTCCGAAGCCTCGGCCTTCAGTGCGATGAGAACAACCGCAACAGCTTCTGTGCTTCGATGTCCCTCCAGGTCGATGAGAAAGTAATACCGGCCCAGGCCCAGGCGCGTTGGCCGCGACTCGACTTTCGCGAGATTGATACCCGCACTCGAGAACAACCCCATGGCCTTGTACAGCAACCCGGGTTTGTCATCGTCGAAGGAAAAGCCGATGGACGTCTTGTCATCGCCGGATGGCGGGGAGTCTTCTTTTGAGAGCACGACAAACCGTGTTACGTTGCTATCGTCGTCCTGGATGCCATGCGCCAGGACATCCGCGCCGTAGAGCGCCGCCGCTCTGAAGGGGGCTATCGCTGCCGCAGGCAACGTATCGTCTGCGGCTTGCTTCACGGAACCCGCAGTGCTGAGCGCAGCTGCGACCTCAACGTTTGGCAGGTGTGCTGCGAGCCAGCCTTTGCACTGACCCAAGGCCTGTGGGTGCGAGTACACCTTGCGAATATCAGCTAGCATTACGCCTGGCTGGGCCATCAGGTTATGTACCACGGTTAGGTTGATTTCTCTTTTGATGGCGAAGCCGGTCTCGTGGATTAACAAGTCGAGCGTTTCGGTTACCGCGCCCTGGAGGCTATTCTCGATAGGGGTCACGGCCTCGTCGCACTCCCCTGTGAGCACTGAGCGTGCCCCACCGGAGATGGTAGGGTATGGCACTAACTCAGCGTTGCTTGCATAGAGTAAAGCTGCTTCTTCAGTAAACGTTCCGGCGGGGCCTAGGTGTGCAAGCCGCATGTGCTATGTGCCTCCTGTGAGCGCTCGCCATAGCAGCGCCTCTTTATCTGGTGGCGTGATCGCCACAACGTCATCATCCTGTTCAAGGACCAAGCCAGTGCCAAGGGCCTTGATCTCGCCGTTCTTCGCGACTACGGCAGCCAAGGCGGTGCCCGCGGGGAGCGCTACTTCAGCAATAGGCCGCCCGACGGCGGGAGAGCCTGCGGGCACTCGAACGCTGACGATTCCGTTGGCTGCGCCCTGCATAGATAGCAGGTGAACTAGCGGGCCGCCAGGCATCTCTTCTTCGATGTGCGAAAGAATAAGCTCGGTGGTGCTTATGGTCACATCCACTCCTAGGCGTTTGAACAATTCGACATGATCCGGGTCCGTTACCACTGCGATGGTTTGAGGTACGTGGAATGTACGCTTCGCTACTTGGCAAGCGACTAAGTTAGTCGCATCCTGGCCGGTTGTTGCAATCAGCAATTGAGACCGAGAGGCTCCAGCTTCGGTAAGTACGGTAGGCTCCGTTCCGTCGGATGAAATAACGACGGAACCTAATTCTTCTGCTGCGCGAGCTGCTCGCTGCGAGTCGCGTTCAAGAATCACTACCTCGTGGTCGGCCGCCAAGAGGGCTCTTGAGAGTTGGTATCCGATTTTCCCGCACCCCACGACGATTACAAACATAGTTATTTCCCTAGCGCGTTGAGTACGAGATCGGTCATAACTTGCGGTGGGCTCACCGTGCGGAGGCCTAGTTCTTCATACATGATGCGCCTAGTAGGATCATTGATGCGACAGACCACCGCAGCTACGCCGAATGACAGCTGGGCGGTTTGCGCTGCCAACGCGTTCACCGTGTCTTGGGCGGTGAGGCTAATGAACGCATCGACGCGCTCAATCCCGCAACGCCTCAATTCCTCGCTCGATGTCCCATCAGCTACTAACATCTGAAGGTTGGGCCCCTCGGCCAACCGCAGGAAGTTGTCTGCATCGCGATCGAGCACGATAACGTTGTCTCCTTCTGCAGCTAGGGCTTTGGCAACCATGGCGCCCACGCGCCCACAGCCTAGAATCATCACGGTACGCGGCATCTATTTGTTCTCCACACGAGGTTGCAGGTCACGATAGACCACCACCCGACAGGGGCTGTATTTCAATAGGTATGGAACCACTTCACCAATGGTAGGGGCCCCAAAGCGCTCCTGGTAAGGACTGCCGACCACGACCACGTCCGTGTTGCGGAGTGAGGCTTCACCTACAACGGCCGGCCCGAGCGACCGGGCTTGCAGTATTTCACCTTCCACCTTGCACTTGCGAGACTTCGCTATCTTCTCCATCTGCACGAGAATGCGCTCACCGCGGCTCGATTCGAATGGCACTTCAGCGTCCAACGGTAACTGGCGTGGTACCTCGATGACGTAAACGATATGCACGGTGCCCTTGCTAGGCTTCACGAGGTCACAGGCAAGACTTACCGTGAACTCATCTAAGCTACTTCCGCTTACCGGCACAAGTGCGATTTTTAGTTGATCGGCCAAGGGATTGTTAGCGGCCCGTCCCAAATTTTGCAAGAGTGTCTTCAGGCGCTGCGAGAACGAGCACATCCCCTTCCTGTAACACCTCGTCTTTCGACGGAGAAAGAATCGGGTCGCGTCCGCGCCTGATGGCCACCACCGATACACCGTACTTGTCGCGCGCGTTCCCGAACCCCGCTTGCTCTATCGATTTGTCAATCATATCTTGCGTGGCCATGACCATGCTGAAACCGAAGCCCGAGGTTAATTCCATGTACTCCAGCACCTCCCGTTGAAATAGGCTGTGCGCTGTGCGCAGGCCCATCTCCTGCTCAGGAAATACCACTCGATCGGCGCCAACTGCCTGAAGTGTCTTGCCGTGGAGTATATTTGTCGCGCGCGCGACCACATGAGGGATTTCGAAGGTTTGCTTTAGCAGAACGGTGGTCAGCACGCTGGACTGGATATCAGTACCGATGGCTACTACGCAGGTGTCGAAATTGCGTATGCCCACCTCTTCGAGCAATTCCTCGGACGTCGAATCACCAGTAACCGAATAAGTGACCTGGCCCATCATTTGCTGGGTCAGTCCAGGATTGCTGTCGACGGCCAGAACGTCGTGGCCAACGCGGTAAAGCTCCCGCGCTAACGAAACGCCGAATCGACCCATGCCTATGACTGCGACTTGCTGCGCCATTGGACTCCAATCGTAGAGGTGGTACCTCCGGCGCCTGCCGGAGGGCTCTGCCCTCCCCGCGTTTCTGGCATAACACGCATGATTTTACGCTTGATCTACGCTAGAGGCGATGCACGCAGCACGCGGTTTTTGTCGGTCGTGACGAGTTTGGAGTAGGCCTGGCATGATTGGGTACGATTTGAGGTGCCTCATTTGCTCATTAATTTGCTTCTTACATCGGTCATGGTACGGTGCTACGCAATGAATGGTGAGGTAGGTCTTCGGAACTGGCTAGAAATCAGCAAGTCCTGATTTGGCGAAAGCCATCGCTTATTTTGACGTTCTACTTACGTTGCTCACCACGCCGTGGGTGCGTACCAACGCTTCTTTGGCGACGAAGGCCAGGAGTAGAGCAGCGATGATGAGCAGTGGCGCCGCCACCAAGAACGGTGCGCCTGGGTTAGCCAGACTAGCTATACGTCCGCCTACGAGGGAGTCCGTGATGCCGCCCGCCTCCGATGTTGTCCGGCGGAACGCTTGCAATCGGCCGCGTGCGTGCGCAGGGATGACGTCGTAGGTCGATGTGGCAACCGACCCAAGGGATATCCATCCGAGAGGCTTAGCAAGCCCAGCAAAGCCGCAATCTCCCAATAGCCTTCAGCGAAGGGGATTAGCAAGAATGAGACAGCGGGCATGGCGGTACTGGGAACGGTTGCCCACTTACGCCCGAGTTTGCCGGTGACTAGCCCTGCCGTGGCCAAAGCACAGCATCAATGATGCGCAGTAGAGCGTTGATAGCCCGCGTAGCGACTGGCCCTGCTTCACGGAGCGCAGTTACCCGAGGCGCACTCGCTCCTCGGCGAACCGATAGACAGCCCTACGCTCTCTCAAGGCTAACCCAAGTGCTATCGTCAGCGGCCCTAGTCTTCCCAAGTACATCCCGATTGCTAAGACAACCTTGCCAGGGTCCGTGAGACCGGCGGTAATCCCCCTGGACAGGCCGGTGGTGCCTATCGCCGACGTGGCTTCGAAGAGCAAATCGAGGAATCCGAAATGGCCTGCTTCGATGTTGTGCATCTCGGTTATCGCTAGTGCGACCACAACCAGGAATAGCGCGAGGATTGCGAGCAAGAATAGCGCTAGCGCCCTTGTTACCTGGGCAACGGGTAATTCGCGACCAAAGACTTCTGTCCGTGGCCTGCCGTTGATGGATGCCATGCTGGCGACGAGAAGGATCATGGCCGTGTTTATTTTTATTCCCCCCGCTGTTGAACCCGAAGCGCCTCCCACGAACATAAGGAACATGAAAACGAAATCGGTCCCTGGGCGCGTGGCCGAGAAATCAATCGTAGCAAATCCTGCAGTTCTTCCAGTTACCGCCTGGAATGTCGCATTAGTGATTTGACCCTGTAGCGGCACTCCACCCAGTGTCTCTGGGTTGCCAAACTCAAACAGGAAAATGGACAGGCCGCCAACGACCCAAAGAGTAATTGTTCCGATGACTACGAGCCTGGTATCCAGAGACCACCGGTTGGGTCGTTTCCGACGCGCAAGCTCGGCAACAACGGGGAAGCTTAGGGCGCCAAGGATGATCAAGACCGCAATCATAGTTAGCATCAGCGGGTCGGTCTCGAATTGAGACAAGCTTTCCGAGTCTTTGAAGATAGCGAACCCTGCATTGTTGAAGGCAGAGACGCTGTGGAACAACGCGTTCCAGGCGGCTTCTCCCACAGGGAACTCGAGCGAAAGCTTCGCGAACAATGCAATAAACCCGACCACTTGTACCGCAAGCGCGAAAATTATGACATAGCGCCCTAGCGTCATAACTCCGCCGAGGGACGCGCTGCCCATGGTTTCACGGACGATAAGTCGTTGGTTGAGCGTGACGCGCCTGCCGATAGCGGTGAGAACCACAAGGCCTGCAGTCATGATGCCCAACCCGCCCATGAACATAAGAATGAGGAGCACCACTTGCCCGGTTGTCGTCCAGTAATCGGCGCTGCTGACAACAACTAGGCCAGTTACGCAGACCGCTGAAGTGGCAGTGAACAGTGCTGTGACAAAATCTGCGTGGCCAGGCCCCGTTGCTGAAACAGGTAACCAAAGCAGTGCTGTGCCGATCGCGATAAGAGCCGCGAACCCTCCAGACAGGGATAGGAGCGCGGAAGCCGCAGGAGAAAGAAGTGCATGTCGACGCTTGGGCGTACGAATCCGGCGCGGAGCCATCTCTGCTTGACGAGGTCTACGCACGACCCGGTCACCGATACGTCTGTGATTTCCGCCCGTTAGCATCCGAAACTCGCTTCACCCCACCGCGGGGCGGAATGTAAACTACGGGGCTGGGAAGCAATGGAGGAGCGTTGGGTTGCCAATATCTTTCTTGTTAGGGGATACTTCTAGGCTCGCCCAAAGCGGCGGTAACAAGGCCATGGCCTGGTTAGAGGACGCGCCGATGATACGTCTGGCCAAAGGGGGCGTCAACGCATTTCACGGTCGCTGTAGAGGCTTATCGCCTCCAGCAGGTAGAATCCAGACATGTATGGAAATCCCTCTACCCCCCCCTCCCGACCAATCACCTCGATGCTCAGCCTAGTGGGCAACACTCCACTTGTGGAACTTAGCCATCTCTCTCCCAAGCCGGGCGTCCATATTTTCGCAAAGCTGGAAGGGGGGAACCCCTCGGGTAGCGTGAAGGACCGCATCGTTCTTGCCATGGTCGAAGCGGCTGAAGAGCAAGGCGTGCTCAAGCCGGGCGACACTATCGTCGAGGCGAGTACGGGTAACACCGCAATCGCCCTCGCATTTATTGCCAAGCAAAAGGGCTATAAGACGAGGGTTGTCCTCCCTAGGGGCGTGGTCCCTAGCATGGCGGACGTGCTGCAGCTGTACGGCGCAGAGTTCGAATGGTGCGAGCCATCTGGCGGTATGCGTGGAGCCATCGAGGCCGCGCGCGCCCTTGCTACGGAGGACGGTGTGCACGAGCTTGGTCAGTTCACACGAACTGAGAACATAGATACACATTACCGTAGTACTGGAGCGGAGATAACGTCCGCCATCGATTCGGTCGACGCGTTCGTGGCGGGTATAGGAACAGGCGGGACTATCATGGGAGTGGGCAAACGCCTGCGGGAAGAATTCCCTGGCGTGAAAATTATAGGCGTTGAACCACGCCTCGGAGACCGCCTGCAAGGTTTGCGAAGCCTTGCGGAAGGATACCTCCCTCCACTCCTTGATCTCGACACCTTGGATGGCCGCTTCCTGGTCGATAGCGCCAGTGCCATCACTGCAGCACGGCGGGTCGTGGAGAGCGAAGGTTTCCTTGCCGGAGTGTCATCCGGGGCGACGCTTACCGGTGCTCTTCGAGTCGCCGAGCGCATGGACCACGGGAACATAGTGGTAATGTTTTCGGACGGCGGCTGGAAATACCTTCCCGCTCAACCTTGGGATGCGGCTGCCCAAGGTGAGCAGCGGCTAGACGAAATCCACTGGTGGTAGCCGGAACGAGCTCCTCGCATACTGGATGCGCAGCGAGCCCCCCCCCCCGGAGAGGAACCGAGAACAAGGAGAGTTACGTGCTAATCCTTGACGCCAAGAACCTGTTGGAGAGCTCGGCGTGCGAACACAACTGACATATCTCTCTTGTAGTCTGCTGAGCCACGTGGGTCTGAAGTGGGGTCAACGATGTCAGCGACCGCCTGCGAAGCTTCTTTCAGCACTCCGAATGTAGCATCGGCGCCCTGCAGAGCCGCTTCTAAATCAGACGCTCGTAGCGCAGTGGAGGACAGGGCGCCGAGGCCGACCCTTACTTCGGATATCTTTCCATTCACTGCCTTACCGAGCGCTGCGACGGACACCGTCGCGTAGTCATCCTCAGTCCTGGGCAAGTATTTGATATAAGTCCAAGCCATATCAACCGGCTGAACCGGAACGAGAAGTTCCGTTACGATCTCGTCCTCGTTGATTATGGTCTCGTAATAATCCGAGTACCAATCTGCGATAGGAATCACACGCTCGCTGCTGGCGGACATGACCTTCACGCTAGCGTTGAGAACCAATAGAGACGAAGGCGGGTCCATGGCAGGGTCTGCCTGTGCAAGCCCTCCCCCGACGGTGGCGGAGTTACGAATACGAACCGTTGCCACGCGGCTGTAGGCGTTTGCCAATAGCGGAGTTGCCTCGCGAACGACCGGCGACAGCTCCATTTCACGCTGCGTAACCAACCCGCCCACATGGAGGACTCCATCCGTAATCTGAATAGCTCGAGCTTCAGGTACGCGGTGGAGACTGATGAGGTGGTCAGGGTTAACAAGGGATTGTTTGAGCAACAACATGAGAGCAGTCCCGCCCGACATCACACGCGCGTCGCCGTCGTAGTTGCTGAGTAACTCGAGGGCGGCTTTAAGGCTTTCAGGAGCGTGGAAGGAGAAATCGTTCATTACATCTGCTCCGCGGCGGCCTTGATGGAATCTATGATCTGGTAGTAACCCGTGCAACGGCAGAGATTACCCATCATGAAAGCCTTAATCTCGTCCTCAGTAGGGTGAGGGTTCTCTTCGAGCAACACCTTCGCCGCCATTATCTGGCCCGGAGTGCATGCGCCACACTGGAAACCACCATTGTCGATGAATGCCTGCTGAACGGGATGTAGTTCAGTGCCGTTCGCGACACCCTCTATCGTTTCAACCTTGGAGCCATCTACTCGAACTGCGAACGTCAAGCAAGAGGAGACCATCTTGCCGTCCAGGACCACCGTGCAGGCGCCACACACTCCAACACTGCACGTTTCTTTGGTGCCAGTTAACCCCAAGTCATACCGCAGGAAATCCACCAATGTCCGGTAGGTCGGTACTTCCGCGCTGTATGGCTTGCCGTTGACAGTAACGTGAACAGATTGCTTGATAGGGGTAGACGTCATCGAGGCCTCGCTTTTGCTATGCTGGGCGTCGCCCGGATTGCCGGGTCAGCAGTGCTGGATAGTATCGTAAACCGCCCATGTTTAGCAAAATAGCCCTGTTGCTCGCCGTACCAAGGAGGAGGCCGGATGTCAGGAATCGAACTCTACGGCGTGGCAGGAGTAGGGGTAATGAGCGCTCTACTGGTCGCCCTTGGCGGATTCCTCGTCTTCAAGGGAATCCTCGCGCATATGGGAATCAGCGCGGCACTCTTGGAGGAGAACGTGACGACACCGTCAGGCGGAGCTCCAGGAGGAAGCCTTCCTGCTGAAGGACACCCTTCGTTTGACCCCGGCATGCCAACGCAACCGATTCGTGATGCAGCAACGGCTCGGACTCGGATAGAAGAGATTAAATTCAGGACTCTAGCAGACGGCGGCTATCAGTCGTTGCCCATAGAGGGCGACCGGCGCCAGTGGTTCCTTAATGGACTCGTAATCCGATCCTCGCTGGGTCTGGCTGTTATGGGCTTCGGCGTGTCGAACCTGGCGGTAGCCCTTGGCGCGTCTCTCATATTGATTGGTGGAACATCGCTAGCCGTTGGTATCCCACTCATCCTTGAGGTGGTGGACTAACGGTTAGTAGGCACCTCAAGGATGGTGAGTGCTGACTCGCTAGGTTGCCAGATCGCGGAAGCCAACCAGCAGTGCCGTTACTAGTAATCGCTGGTCGTAGCGCAATCGCGGAAAGCACGTGACTAGTGTTATCCGCGCGTCAGGCGCTTGGTATAATACGACGTCTTCCTCATGGACTAATTCAGTGCGACTTACAAGGTAGAGGTACTCTCTTCCTTCACTTTGGACAATCACGTGGATATCGTCGCCGTTGCGTAGCATCTCCGGTACCCGGGGTAATCTGGAAAAAACGCTGCCTTCTCCAGAGAGAGGGCTCTCCAGATGACCGAAGTACCAGCCGTTTCCATGAGAACCAGGGTTCGGGGTCTCCGGGATGTGCCCGATAGTGAATGCAGGAGTCAGGTATGCAGAAGCGTCCCCCAAATCTCCAATCGCTACTTCCTCAACCGCAGCTCCAATCCCTATTGCGGGGATTGTGAGTCGCTCAGCTCTGCCAATTTTGCCTGTGAAACTCGGGCGGCCGGCAGCGCTAATCGGTGTGAAACCCTGCAACTCTGGTAGAGGTAAATCCAGCGAGCCCCTGGCGTCGGCCCATTGGCGAGCCGGGAGCAACTCACCGGGATACAACTGTTGCATGGCAGCGGAGGGACGGCCTAATGCCTGGGCGCCGAACAGAGAATCCTTGTTGAGGATTTCGACTCGGTCTGCGTTGACCGCTACCGTCAAGCTCTCGGAATCATGCGTAGCGATGAATGTGACGTAGGCGTAGTACGCGCCGGAAACGACGATAAGCACCATCCCTATCGCGAGCATCGATGCACCAGCCCAGAATCGGGCGCTCTCGTTTCGCCGAGGCACGAGGTTATGAATAAGCGCTAACAAGGATAGCTACGAGTTGCTACCGGAATCGGTTCGGTGTAGAGATACGGGGCCGATACTCCGGGCCTTAGCGGCCGCGAGGGATATGATCGGTGCCGCTGGAGAGGGGCTCGTTGAGGTAACGATTGCCGTTGCGAATCTTGATATTGAAACCGCAATCCGGATTCGTGCAAACCCACGCTTTGTAATGAATGGGTGCGCCTTGGCCTCCGAAGTCGGAGAGCGGCAGTAAGTCGCCCTTCTTGCAAGCTTGGCATTTGGGGAAAGCGGCCTCCACTATCATTACCTCGCCTACGCACTCATCGCTAAGGCTTAGCTTAGCAAGTCGGAGGCAGTTTAGCACCGGGGAAAATACGCTCACAACCGAGCCATCGATTACCCATGCACCTAGCATCGGTCGCTGTGCATGCCTCTGCGTTGACCCATCCTTTTGGGGCAACCTATAATGTCTCGGTTGGGCGGTTAGCTCAGTTGGTTAGAGCGTCGCGTTGACATCGCGGAGGTCAGAGGTTCGAGTCCTCTACCGCCCACCATTTGCCTCCGTGGTGGCCACTTTCCTCGTTGGAGATACCTCTGACGTTCCCTTGGAGTTCTCTTAGTTTGATTCCGCACATTGCGGTGCTCCTACTCGGTGGGTTGACGCTGATGGGTTGCGGCTCTGGCTCCTCCAGCGGGCAGGGCCCCGCTGCAGAGTTGCCCTCTCCGATGAAAAGCTACAGCGGGTTTCTTGCTGCCTCTGAATTCGTTGTTGGCGTGAATCGATTTCCGTTCGGGCTTGTCGACGTAAATGGAGATTTCCTCGAAGGCGCTGCGGTGAATGTCAGTTTCTCCCTGGCAGAAGGTGACGTCGAGGCATTGAAGACTGAAGCCGTCGCACACTGGCGAACCATTCCTGCCTATTCCCTTCACGTCCACGAAGACGGTAAACAGCACCGGCACCTCGAATTTCGAGGTATCTACGTTGTAGATGAAGTGGAGCTACCCAAAGCAGGAGTCTGGATTGCTGACTTTTGGGTCCTTGCTGCCGGTAACTCGTCGCCGAAAATTAATGAAGCAGCTTTCCGCGTGATTACTAAATCCAACGCCCCTGCCATTGGCTCTCGCGTGCCGGCCACGAAAAATCTCACGATCAATGACGCACCGTTTGTCGAATTGTCTACGCGCCGCGTCGAGCGTGACGAGCTCCATAACGTTTCCGTTGCTGCGGCGCGGGACGCGGGGAGGCCGTTTGTCGTTGCCTTCGCCTCTCCTCAATTCTGCGGAAGCGCGATGTGTGGGCCTGTCCTGGAAATAGTGGACGATGCTCGTGAGGCGCTGGGCGGCGAGATTGAGTTCATTCACATCGAGCCATGGGGCCTAATCAACGCCCGAGAACAAGGCCAGTTGTCTCAATCTGCCGCGGCCCTGGAGTGGCATTTGCCCTCGGAGCCGTGGGTGTTCGTGGTCGATAGCGACGGCCGTGTTTCAGCGAAAATAGAAGGACTTGCGACCCTCGATGAGATAGTCAATGCCGTCCGGGAGGTACTCTAGGTGAGACCTATCTCTCGGTTCACAATCGCTGTACCTTTTGCCAGCGCGTGAAGCTTGGCCAATGCGATGTCATGGGGCAGGTACTTCATGCCGCAGTCTGGGGCGAGGACTAGGCGCTCAGGCGGTACGTAGTTGAGGGCGTTCCGTATCCGGCCCGCGACAATCACCAGTGTTTCGGGAATGAGGTCGCCGAGATCTAGCGCACCTAGAATAATGGTCTTGTCGCCTGGCTCACGTGGGGCCGCCAGGTCGAGTCCTGATTGAGTGGATTCGATGGATACCTGCTGCACGGTCGACGCTGTTAACTCCGATAAGAACGAATAGCCTGTTGGTCGTTCATGGACCACGTGGGCGTAGCCAAAGCACAAGTGCACTGCGACGATTCCAGCGACTCCTTCAAGTGCGCAATGAAGTGCTTTTACCGCGAACTGCTATCGCTCGCGAGGACCGCTAGAAGTACAAACCTCTCTGGGGGAGCAACAGAACATCCTCAATCACCTGCGTGCTCGAGACGGTCATGGCGTTGATGGTTGCCTGCGCGACTTCTTGGGCTGTAAGCATCTCCTCGCGGGCCATAGGCGTGTCCTTTTCGCCCCAAATCGCTGTGTTTACAGGGCCAGGCATAACGTTGACGACGCGAACGCCTTTCCGGCGGACCTCACTGCTGAGCGCCCGTGCGAACCCCGTGACGGCGTATTTTGAGGCGCTGTAGGCAGCGTTTCCTGAGTAAGCTCGGTGCGCTGCGACGGATGACATGACGACAATGGTGCCTTTGCCACGCTCGATCATGCCGGGGACGACGGCTCGTGTGGGGTAGAAGGTGCCGTTCACGTTGGTCTGCCACATGTCGTCCCAGAGCGCGTTGGTCGTTTCCGACAAGGGGGCCGTTTGGAATAAGCCCGCTGAGTTAATGAGTATGTCTACGTGCCCCCACGCCTGCTCAACACTGGCGACCATCGTACCCACTGCAACGTCGTCGCGCACGTCACACTCTGCGATGAGGTAGCGATTGCTGGCGATGCCTTCGACTGCTGGCTTCAGACGGCCCGCGTTACGGCCAATAACGGCTACGGAACAGCCTTCACTAAACAACAGGCGGGTGATGGCCATGCCTATACCGCTAGATGCGCCTGTGACGATGGCCGTCTGGCCCGCAAGGATAGAGGGTGCGTTGGTCATTACTTCTCCTGTGTACCCGTGCTCTCGGGACCTGTGTACTCGAAGCGGTTGTTGCGGGTCTCGTCGAGGGTGACCTTGGTAAGCTTACCTCTGAGAGGGAGCTCTAGCCGCTCCCAAATCCGCTTGACCATGTTCTCGCCTGTGGGTACGAGATCGACATAGTCCTCGACGTCTAGATTCAGGTAGCGGTGGTCGTAGATGTCCAAGACATTGCGCTTCACGACCTCGTCGAGGTCTCCCAGGGGCACTACGAACCCTGTTAGCTGATCGACCGTGCCGCG
>Ga0302127_10000222_pt1 | contig 29471 bp, 26 predicted proteins | sample CB4_SCM_MG_FD_204452 | JGI IMG/M metagenome (GOLD analysis project Ga0302127, IMG submission 204452) | Marine microbial communities from Western Arctic Ocean, Canada - CB4_SCM | ecosystem: Environmental > Aquatic > Marine > Oceanic | place: Canada: Western Arctic Ocean | collected 2017-09-24
GTCATGTTGTTTATATGTCTCCTCAAGGTAGGAGTTTTAATCAGAAGAGAGCAGAGGAATTCCTTCAACACGAAAAAATTATTTTGTTATCAGGAAGATATGAAGGGATTGATGAAAGGGTTATAGAAAGTGAGGTTGATGAAATTTGTTCCGTAGGTGATTTTGTAGTCAGCGGAGGAGAAATACCTGCTTTATTAGTAATAGATGCTGTCTGCAGATTAGAAGAAGGAGTTCTTGGAGATCCTGATTCCTCCAAGCAAGATAGTTTTAGTGATGGCTTGTTAGAATTCCCTCAATACACAAGACCAGATTCAAATGAGTTTGGAGATGTTCCTGATGTATTGCTGGGAGGAAATCATTCAGAAATAGCTAAATGGAGATTAAAAGAATCTTTAAGAAGAACTCTTAAGTTAAGACCGGATCTTTTAAAGAGCAGAGAGTTAACAAATCAAGAAAAAGATCTTATTAGTGAAATTAAGAGTGAAGAAAATAGTTAATCTGATAGAATGCGCACCTTCATTACACAACACTAGGGTTTTAAGTGAGTAAAAATAAATATATACAAAGTGTCGAAAAGCCACAATTAAGAGACGACATACCAGAGTTTTCTCCTGGTGATACTGTTGTTGTTCAAGTTCGAGTTGTAGAAGGCTCTAAAGAAAGACTTCAACCTTTTGAAGGTGTTGTGATAGCTGTTAAAAAAAGAGATCTAGGCTCAGCCTTCATTGTAAGAAAGATTTCTAATGGTGTTGGTGTGGAAAGAACTTTTCAGACACATAGCCCAATAATAGGTAGTATAACTGTTAAAAGAAGAGGTGCAGTTAGACAAGCTAAGTTATTCTATCTTCGAGAAAGAACAGGACGTTCAGCAAGAATAAAAGAAAAACTGAGTTAGTAAAAGTCTTCGCTGCTCTATACATATGGCCAGCGCCCCAGATAATTCATCACAATTAATTGATAACTTCATTGATTTAATATGGCTTGAGAAAGGTCTAAGTACAAATACCTTAAGCGCGTATAGGCAAGATCTTACCTCTTTTAATAAATGGCTTGGTGATACAAAAATAAAATCAGTTTCTAAAGCAGATTTATTAGATTACCTTTCTTTTCGCTTTAATGAGGGTTACAACAGCAGATCAACAGCTAGAGCTCTTTCTAGTTTAAGAGCTTTTTATAATTATTTAACTAATGAATATAACCTTCAAGAAAACCCAACTGCTAAGATAGATAGTCCAAAATTAGGCCACTCTCTTCCAAAAGTTCTCTCTGAAGAGGATGTTGAATTATTAATAAAAACTCCCGATACAAGCAGCCCAATAGGTTTAAGAGATAGGGCAATGCTTGAGTTACTTTATGCTTGCGGGCTTAGGGTTTCTGAGCTCATAAACTTAGATTTGCTTAGTCTCAACACTAGACAGGGAATTGTGAGGGTTATGGGTAAGGGAGAAAAAGAGCGCTTAGTCCCTTTAGGCGAAGAGGCATTAAGCTGGTTAAATAAATATTTAGAAGAAGGAAGAGACCTGCTTTGTAAAAAAGATAATAGAGATTCTGCTTTATTTCTTAGTAAAAGAGGCAAGTCGATGACTAGACAAACTTTTTGGTACAGAATTAAAGAATACGCCATCCAATCCGGTGTAGATAAGACGATATCACCCCATACTCTTAGACATGCTTTTGCTACACATTTGCTTAATCATGGAGCAGATTTACGAACAGTCCAGTTGCTATTAGGGCATACTAGCCTCTCTACTACCCAAATTTATACAGAAGTAGCAAGACATAGAATGAAAGAAATTCATACTGAACATCATCCCAGAGGATAAAAGATGACATATAAATTTATTAAAATTATCGTGGTTTTGGGTTGGCTGGCCTCCACAGGGTGTAGCTCAGATTTAGAGAGTGAAGAACAAGACTCTGCTTCTATTGAAGGAGTTAAATCAAAGCTTGAAGAGATGTTACCTGATTCTATTAAATTAGTGTCTGTTAATGAAACAGATATTGACGGCTACTTTGAAGTTAATTTTGAAGGAATAGAGCCTCTTTACGTGTCCGATGATGGAGAGTATCTTATATCAGGTGATATTTATAAAATAACCAAGCAGGGTTTGGTCAATAAATCAGATGCCAGAAGGAATTATCAAAGGATCAGTTTATTAAAAGAATTAGATGAACAAGAATTTATTACTTTTGAACCTGAATTAACTAAACATACGGTCTATGTTTTTACTGACGTGGATTGTGGTTACTGCAGACAGTTTCATAGCCAGATAGCTGACTATCTCAATTTAGGCATTAGAGTTAAATATTTAGCCTTTCCAAGAGCAGGTCTTGAATCTGAATCTTACAGAAAGATAGCTTCTGCATGGTGTTCATCAAGTCCTCATGAATCTTTAACAACTTTAAAGTTAGGAGATGAAATTAAAAATAATATGTGTAACGATAATCCCGTAGAAAAACATTATAAATTAGGGTCTTCTATCGGTATTCAAGGAACTCCATCAATTATTACTGAAGAAGGAAAGCTAATCCCAGGGTACTTACCACCTGAAGATTTGCTTAACCAACTGACTTCTAACAGCTAGAATTAAGTTTATGGATACAAATTTTCCCAGAGTTAATCAATTACCCCCTTATGTATTTGATGAAATAGGAACACTTAAGGCAGCTGCTAGAAAGGCAGGAGAAGACATTATTGATTTTGGCATGGGGAATCCAGATCAGCCTACACCAGATGATATAGTAGAAAAACTTAGAGAGTCTGTACTTAAGCCATCCACACATAGATATTCTCAATCCAAAGGAATTCCTAGATTACGAAAATCAATTTGCGATTGGTATGAGAGAAACTATTCTGTAACTTTAGATCCTGAAAGCGAGGCTGTAGTAACAATGGGTTCTAAAGAAGGTTTAGGACATTTAGCCTTAGCAACTTTGGACAAAGGTGATGCGGTGTTAGTACCCAACCCTTCATATCCAATTCACCCCTATGGATTTGTTATCGCTGGAGCTGATATAAGGCATGTGCCAATAGGAGAGGGGATTGATTTCTTTGCTGAATTAGAGAATGCAGTAAAAAATAGTTTTCCTAAACCCAAGATGTTGGTTCTAAATTTTCCAGGTAACCCATCTACGGAATGTGTAGATATAGAATTCTTTGAGAAGATAGTAGAATTTGCTAAAGAACATGAAATCTGGATTGTTCAAGATTTGGCCTATGCAGATATTTGTTTTGATGGTTATAAGGCTCCATCCATTCTTCAGGTAAAAGGAGCAAAAGACGTTGCAGTGGAATTTTTTACACTTTCGAAAAGTTATAATATGCCGGGTTGGCGTGTTGGTTTTTGTTGTGGAAATAAAGACCTATTAGCAGCGCTTTCTAGGATAAAATCATATTTTGATTACGGGCTTTTTACTCCAATTCAAGTTGCTGCTATTAAGGCCTTAGATGAAGGAGATGAGAACGTCGAAAAGATCAGATTAACGTACCAATCGCGTAGAGATGTATTGGTTAATGGCCTTAATAATGCCGGTTGGAAGGTTGAAAGTCCGAAGGCCACTATGTTTTTGTGGGCAAAGATTCCAAGCACTCTGATATCTTTAGGTTCTCTTGAATTTAGTAAAAAACTTTTAGCCGAAGCTAAGGTAGCGGTTTCTCCAGGTATTGGTTTTGGAGAGTATGGTGAAGGGTATGTTCGATTCTCTCTAATAGAGAATGAACATCGTACAAGGCAGGCCGTGAGAAACATAAAACGCTTTCTTGCAGATGCCAGTAAAATTCAAGCAATAAGATAATTACATATGAAATCATTAAGAGTTGGCCTCTGTGGCGTTGGCAATGTTGGAGGGGCGGTTCTCAAGCTCCTTAAGGAATCTTCTGATCTATTAGAGCAACAAGGTGGTTTTTCTTTTGAACTGATCCAAGTGGGGGCAAGAAAAGGTCGTTCGGCTATTTCTTATAATGATATAGACGTAACAACTAATCTGATGGATGTGGCGAATAATCCAGATGTTGATATATTCGTAGAATTGATTGGCGGAACTGATTTTGCGGGTGAACTTGTAAGGGCAGCCATAAAAAATGGCAAACACGTTGTAACTGCTAATAAAGCTCTTTTAGCTGTTGAAGGAAATGAGATATTTAAACTTGCTAGAAAAAATAATGTCCAAATTGGTTTTGAAGCCTCGGTAGCAGGAGGAACGCCAGTTATTAAAGCTCTCAGGGAGGGTTTGGTTGCAAATAAAGTTGAATGGTTTGCCGGTATTCTTAATGGCACAAGTAACTATATTCTAACTGAAATGAATGTTGAGAAAACAGAGTTTTCTCAGGCACTTTTGAAAGCGCAGGAATTAGGTCTTGCTGAAGCTGATCCTGCAATGGATATTGATGGAACAGATGCAGCACAGAAAGCATCAATTCTTGCTGCTTTAGCATTTCATGTGCCATTTAATTTTCAAGCAGTGAATTATGAAGGCATTGATAAGGTTGATGTTGAGGACTTACGTTATGCAGAAGAGCTCGGTTACAGCATCAAGCACATAGCTTTTGGAAGGTTGGTTGATCAAACTGTTTTTGTTAGCGCTTATCCAACTTTAGTTCCTCATGAAGTAATACTTTCTCAGGTTGGTCAGCAAATGAATGCATTGGAGATTTATGCAAAAGGAATTGGGTCAACGGTTTACTATGGTCCTGGAGCTGGACCTGAACCTACCGCTTCTGCGGTAGTTGCAGACCTTGTTGATATAGCAAAAGGTGGGTGGCAAACAGAACCAACCGTGATGTCTGAAAATGTTTTAGTCTCTGAAAGTACAATAAAAGCTCCTAGGTATTTCAGATTAATGGTAAGAAATGAACCTGGCGTAATAGCAAAAATCTCTGCTGTCTTTGCTAATCAGAATATTAGTATAGAAGCACTTATTCAGCACGAAACAAAAGATAAGAACACTGGGAAAACAGAGGAAGTTCCGGTTGTCATTCTATCTGGTTCAGTGTCAGATCAAGTGGTTGATAGGTTATTACAAGAATTAAATGAAATGGAAGAAGTGGCAAATTGCTTAAAGCAATTCAGAATCTACACTAAAATAAATTAATGTTATACAAGAGCACAAGAGGGTCTTCGAATGAAGTCCCATTTTCTGAAGTCCTTTTAGGAGGTTTAGCTCCTGATGGCGGACTCTATATGCCTGAATATTTTCCCTCAATGACTTTAGAGCAAATAAATGAAATGGAAGGTCTGGAATACCACGAATTGGCTTCAAAAATTCTTTTCCCTTTTGTTGAAGGAGAAATTAGTGAGTCAGATTTTTCTGAACTTGTTGAAAAGACCTACAGAGTTTTTGATATAGAAGATGTTGTTAATCTTGTAGAGCTAGAAAAAGATCAATGGGTGCTGGAACTCTTTCATGGCCCTACACTTGCCTTTAAAGATGTGGCAATGCAACTTTTGGGCGCATTAATGGATTATTTTTCTAAAAAACAAGGAAAAAGGATAGCGGTATTGGGAGCAACTTCTGGAGATACCGGAGCAGCCGCTATTTCAGCTTGTTCAAGATATTCAAATATAGATGTTTTTGTACTTTACCCTCATGGACGTGTAACTGAAGTACAACGGCGTCAGATGACAACCTCACAAGCTAAGAATGTGCATGCTTTGGCAGTTGAAACTGATTTTGATGGTTGCCAGGCAATGGTTAAAGACATGTTCTTGGATAGCTCGATGACTAAAGAAGGCACTCGTCTCATAGCAGCTAATTCAATTAATTGGACTCGGTGCATGACACAATCAGTTTATTTTTTTTGGTCATATTTAAGATTAAAAGATACTGCATCAAGTCTATCTTTTTCCATTCCTTCAGGAAATTTTGGTCATGCATATGCTGGTTGGACAGCCAAGCAGATTGGCCTACCCATCGATAGATTGCTAGTTGCCACTAACAGCAATGACGTATTGCATAAATTATTTTCTAATAATCTTTACGAAAAGAATAACGTAAATAAAACGTTAGCACCCAGCATGGACATATCGGTTGCGAGTAATTTTGAGAGATTACTTTATAACCTTTATAACGATAACCCTGATTTACTTTTAGAGGCAATGAATACATTTAAGGAAAAATCAATTCAAATACCAAATGATAGGTGGCCTGAAATCCAAAAAATATTTCCCAGTTTAGCTAGTAACGACGAACAGATTGTTAATCAAATTAAAGAAACTTTTTCTAATCACAATTACTTATTAGATCCTCACACGGCTACTGGAATAAGAGCAGCAAATAAATTAGCTCTGAAAGAAGAAACAATAGTTACAATGGCAACAGCTCACCCAGCTAAATTTATTGATGCCATGAAGAGTGCCTTGCCGGAACATCAAGTCAATGAACCATCTCAATTAAAACCAACGAAGGAAAGGGAAGAAGTCTTCTCCGTTTTACCCAATAACCTTAATGCGGTTAAAGATTACGTGAGAACCAATTTAAAATAGAAAATGATTGAAGTAACAACTTTGAACGAAACGCAAAGAGATCACCAGGATCGAATTAAAGATCTTAGGGGGTACCTTTGACGTTGATCAAAAGAAAATACGCATAGAATCTCTGGCTCAATTACTGAGCGACCCAAACGTATGGGATGACCCAAAGAAAGCTCAGGAATTAAATAAAGAGCGTGTTGGTATTGAAAAGTCTTTAACTATTTTTGATGCCTTAAGTTTGTCTATTCAAGATGCTTCTGAGCTAATAGAAATAGCCATTGAAGAGCAGGACAATGACTCCATGGAAGAAATTTCGATTGACGTAGCGAATAACGAGAATGCCCTCCATCAACTAGAGTTTAGAAGAATGTTTTCTAATAAAATGGACCCTAATAACGCTTATTTAGAAATCCAATCCGGTTCAGGAGGCACTGAAGCTCAAGATTGGGCTGAAATGTTAATGCGAATGTATCTTAAATGGGGTGAGTCCAAAGGTTTCCAAACAGAACTGGTTGAAGTCTCTTACGGAGAGGTGGCAGGCATAAAAAGCGCAACCATTCGCTACGAAGGAGAATATGCTTACGGTTGGTTGAGAACTGAGACGGGCGTCCACAGATTGGTTAGAAAGTCTCCTTTTGACTCAGGAAGCAGAAGGCATACTTCTTTTGCATCTATTTTTGTTTCCTCTGAGATTGATGAAACGGTAGAAATAGAAATAAATCCTTCGGACTTAAGAGTAGACACCTACAGGGCCAGCGGAGCGGGTGGTCAGCACGTTAATAAAACGGACTCGGCTATTCGGATTACTCATGAACCGACGGGAGTTGTAGTCCAGTGTCAATCAGATCGATCGCAACATAAGAACAGAGATAAGGCTATGAAGCAGTTAAGAGCTAAATTGCATGAAATTGAAATACAAAAACTTAACCAAGAAAAACAAAGCTTAGAAGATTCAAAAGCTGATATTGGTTGGGGAAGTCAGATAAGATCATATGTCTTAGATTCTTCAAGAATAAAAGATTTAAGAACGGGAATAGAGACATCAAACTGCACAGCTGTATTAGATGGAAACATAGATGAATTCATTGAAGCGAGCTTAAAAGCAAATGTTTAGTTAAAATAACAACTCATGTCAGAAAAAATAACAGAAAACGATTTAATATTGCAAAGAAAAGCTAAGCTTGCAGAGCTTAGATCAGAAGGAAATGCATACCCTAATGACTTCCGAAGAGATTCTTTGTCCCAAGATCTCCATGCCAAATATGGCGAGTTCGACAATGAAGCCTTTGAAGCAAACCCAAAAAATGTTTCTGTAGCAGGCAGGATTATGCTGCAAAGAATTATGGGCAAAGCGAGCTTTATAACCCTTCAAGACATGGATGGTCAGATTCAGGCTTATCTCAGATCCAATGATTTGCCTGAAGGTCAATATCAAAATTTTAAAACTTGGGACTTGGGTGATATAGCTGGTATTTCTGGCAAGCTTTTCAAAACTAAGACGGGCGAGTTAACCATACATGCTGATTCAGTTAGATTGCTTACAAAGTCTTTACGCCCACTACCAGAAAAACACGCAGGACTGGTGGATACTGAACAAAGATACAGGAAACGCTATCTTGATTTACTAACAAACGAAGACAGTTTGAAAGTGTTCAAGCTTAGGAGTCAAATTATTGGCGAAATTCGTTCTTTTTTTGGAGAACAAGATTACTTAGAAGTTGAAACTCCTATGATGCATTCAGTTCTTGGAGGGGCAGCAGCCAAACCTTTCACAACTCATCACAATGCTTTAGATATGGATCTGTACTTAAGAATTGCACCTGAACTTTATTTAAAAAGATTGGTTGTAGGAGGTTTGGAAAAAGTTTTTGAGATAAATAGAAATTTCAGAAATGAAGGCCTATCCACTAAGCACAATCCTGAATTTACTATGCTGGAATACTATACGGCTTATGCGGATTTTGAGGATCAGATGATTTTTATAGAATCACTTTTTAAATCGGTTACTGAAAAAGTATTTGGCAGCTCTGTCGTAGAGACAAATGACCATAAATACGATCTTGGTAAGCCATTTAAAAGAATAACTCTTATTGGTGCCGTTGCAGAGAAACTATCCGTGAAAGAAGAAGAGTTAAGAAACAGAGAAGTTCTCGAATCACTAGCAAAAAAATCATATTTAAAAGATTACAAAGACCTTTCTGATGGGAAATTACTTTTTGAACTCTTTGAAGCAGAGGTTGAAGAAAGCCTGGATCAACCGACTTTTATAACTGGTTACCCCAAAGAGATATCACCACTTTCTAGGATTTCCGATGATGACCCAGATTTTGTAGATCGTTTTGAATTATTTATTGGCGGAAAAGAGATAGCCAATGGCTTCTCAGAATTAAACGACCCTGAGGATCAGGCTGATAGGTTTAAAGCTCAAGTTGAACAAAAAGCATCTGGTGATGAAGAGGCCATGGAATATGATGCTGATTATGTTGAGGCTTTAGAATATGGTTTACCGCCATGCGCAGGCGTTGGGATAGGGATAGACAGGCTGGTCATGTTGCTCACTGGAGCTCCATCTATCCGAGATGTTCTTTTGTTCCCGCAGTTAAAATCTAAAGACTGATTTAGCTCAGCAAATCTTTGACTGCTTCTTTTTCTTCAAGCAACTCTTGAGTTGTTACATCAATTTTTTCTTGCGCAAAATTATTTATTTCAATGCCTTGGATAATCTCTACATCACCATCAGAGTTTGTCTTAAGAGGATAGCCAAAGATTAAACCCTCAGGCACTCCATAACTGCCATCACTTGCTATGGCAGCACTAAAGCAGTCTCCTTCAGCAGTTGGACTTTCTACTGCCTTGACTGTGTCGATGGCAGCATTTGCTGCTGAAGCGGCCGAAGAAGCTCCTCTGGCATCAATAACTGCCTTGCCTCTTTGTTGCACGAGAGGAAGATAATCATTTTCTATCCAGTCTTTATCGTTAATGACTTCTGATGCACTCACACCGTTAATCAGAGCATTGTTAGGATCGGGGTACATTGTAGGGCTATGGTTTCCCCATATAGCCATATTGGTTACTGCCGAGATTTCAACTTCAGCTTTTTTAGCCAGCTGAGCTTTAGCTCTATTTGCATCAAGTGCTGTCATTGCAAACCATTGCTGACCAGGATTGTTGGCTTGATTTTTCCCGATAAGAGCATTTGTGTTTGCTGGGTTACCAACAACTAATATCTTTGCATCTGATTTTGCAAATTCACCAATTGCAGAACCTTGTGCTGTGAATATACCTCCGTTAATCTTAAGTAAATCGCTTCTCTCTTCAATTTTCTTTCCATCCACAACTATGCCTCTAGGTATGCTGCCCACCAACAATATCCAATCCGCGTCTTTGACGCCTTCTTTTATATCTGAAGTTGCAGTAAGTTCTCCTGTTTGCCTAAAACCGCAGTCTATTAATTCCATTATGGTGCCTTCAAGCTTATCCACTACTTGTGGGATCTCCACCAAACGAAGATTCACTTTTGTATCTTCTCCAAAAGTTTCCCCACTGATTAATCTGGGCAGAAGAGAATAAGCTATCTGTCCCGCTCCACCTGTTACTGCTACGTTAATTTCTTTCATTTTTCTCTCCGTTTAATTGGGTTTAAATATATTCTTCTTACCGTTAAAAGAAACAGAGCCTTTTGCGCCCAGCATCTCTTCTTGCATCATCTTATTTAAGGTAATCTCATCCTTTCCTGTATTAGAAAGAAAGCGAGTTCCATCATTTAACCTTCCTATTACTATTGCTTTACTGGGTCCTTCTCTTGAATGAACCACAGTGTAGGTTTCCACAACGGCCTCACCTTCAGGGGTTTCTGTAAAAGTCGGTTTTTCCATGTTATTTATCTCTTCTTGCATTTTACTTGTATCGACCACTTGATCCCATTCCCCTTCAAATGGTTTGGTAGAAAATATACCTGCACCGTGTTTGGTTAGATACCAGCCGTTAGAGGTTACTAAAGCAAATTTACCAGGATTTTCCCTTAATTTTTTTACCATTGAAGCCATGGAATTTAGAACATAAGCATTTCCAGGGCCGCCAAAGTAGGGCAGTCCTCCTGTCAGTGTTAACCCCCTTGAGTCATTAGGCTTGATTCCTAATTCATTGATTGCAATTTGAACTGCAGAAGGAAAACAAGAATATATGTCTAAAAAATCCATTTCTTCTTGAGTGGTGTTCGATAAATTAAAAACAGCATCCGTACAAGATTTAATTGCTGGAGAAGAATGATAATCAACTCTATCGGACATATGGAATATTTCATTTAGGCAAGCTCCAGCATGCATGAACACCCATTTTGATTCAGGTATGCCCATTTCTCTGGCTTTTTTAGCAGATACCATGACGAGAGCACTGGATTGATTGACTCGCATAATAGAATTCATGTATTTAGTGTAGGGGAAACCAATAATCCTATTTTCTGGTTTCACTTCAGATATCTCTTCAGCTGTCCTGTGTATTGGAAACCAAGCATGTTCGTTTTCTGAGGCAACTTTAGAAAATTCAGAAAATAATTCACCAACTTCAAGCATGTGTTTAGCAGGTGAGGTTCCGTCTTTTGCTCTTAGTGCATTAGCAAAAAGAGGGTAGACACTCGAAGGATTAAAAAGACCGTAAATTTTTTCATGATCGTTAGCTCCATCTTGGGCGCTTCCAATTATTTCTGGTTCGCCTCCAGGATTGTCTGACCAATCAGTGTCTATTCCTGATTTAATCCTTTTTACAAATGTATCTAGGGCTTCTCCACCGGCGATTAAAGAGCAATCAATATCTCCAGACTGAATTCTCTTCGCCACTTCGTTTACAGCTAATTGTGGAGAGTTACCACCGGTGGTTGTGTAGATTAAGCTACTTGCTTTAGAGCCCAGACTATTAGCTAAACTCTTAGGCATATTGGGATATCCCCACATGCTGGTTGTTGCTGAATCTCTATTTGGCGTGTCCGCAACGAAACGGATGACTGTAACATTATCTAATTCTTCAGCTAAAGACTTTTCAGCTTCGCAATCAGCAACGGCTTTTTTCCCCACAACCTCTAAGATTTCTAAAAAATTTAATCCGTCTACCCCATTCTTATCAAGATGTTGAGCACACCCAACAAGGACAGGTGTATTGTCATTTACATTAGAATAGGAAACTTCTGTCATAATGAGTTTTATTAATTTTTAAATAGGCGGGAAGTCTAACGATTGCTATCTTTAGGGGCAATAGTTGACCTGCAAAGAATAAAAAAAAATGAGCTATAACTTTGATGAAATAATAGAGCGCAAGCAAACCCACAGTACAAAATGGTTAAAGTTTGATGACCCAGAAATTATACCTATGTGGGTTGCAGATATGGACTTCTCTTGTCCGCCAGAAATATTAAATCCTCTTCATGAAAGAATAGACCAAGGAGTTTTTGGTTACACCGACAGACCTTCGCATCTCGCAAAAATTTTAAGAGACAGGTTAGAGGTAACTGGATGGGACATAGACCCTGAATGGGTAACTTGGATTCCTGGTGCCGTCGTTGGACTGAATGTCTCTGCTCGTACCTTCTTGAATCCTGGCGATATGGCCATGACCCCGTCTCCTATTTACAGACCTTTTACTTTTGCGCCAAGTAATATGGAAAGGGGTATGGTTAAAACGCACATGAAAGACGTAGGTGGTCGAATTGAATTAGATTTTGATTCAATTGAGGCTTTGATGTCTTCCGATATTAAAATGTTCTATTTTTGTAACCCACATAATCCCGGTGGTACGGTATTTTCTCATGAGGAAATTGAACGTTTAGTTGATATCTGTGCAAAACATGACGTTGGGATATGTTCCGATGAAATACACTGCGATTTATTGTTGGATGAAAAAGTAAAACACATTCACACGGCAATAATTAACGATTACGCCAGGGATAACTCTGTAACTTTACTTGGCCCCTGTAAAACTTTTAACCTTGCAGGTCTGCCAATTGCAGCTGCTGTAGTTCCTAACCCTGAGCTGAGGGCGCATTTTAGAAGATGCATGAGAGGTATTGCTGCCCACATAAGTTCTTTGTCTTTTGTGGCTACTGAAGCAGCATATTTAAACGGAGGAGAATGGCATAAAGCGCTAATTGAATACCTTAAAAAAAATAAGCAAATCCTAATAGAAGGAATAAATGAAGTCGAAGGTTTGTCTTTGACAGGTCCAGAGGCAAGTTATTTAGCTTGGATTGACTGCAGAGAAGCAAAACTTTTATCTCCCTCCGAATTTATGATTCAACAAGCAAAGGTTGGCGTTCATGATGGAGAATGGTTTGGAAATAAGGATTACGTCAGATTAAACTTTGGCTGTCCTAGATCTGTACTTGAAGATTCTATTGCAAGAATACAAAAAGCCTTTTCACAAAGAAACTAGGTTACTGTAAAATCACCACTTTAAAAATCGAAGGAGATCGTATGTCTATAAATTTTGAGGATCGAGTTGCCATTGTTACTGGAGCAGGAGGAGGACTTGGGAGGTGTCACGCTTTAGATTTAGCCAGAAGAGGGGCTAAAGTAGTTGTTAATGATCTGGGCGGTAATGTCGATGGATCTAGTGATGGCTCACTATCTGCCGCTGAAACCGTTGTGGAAGAAATTAAGGCAGCTGGTGGTCATGCAATGGCCAGCGGCGCTAGTGTCACTGATAGAGATCAGGTAGCCGACATGGTTAAAGATGTCATGGATAAGTATGGCCGCATAGATATTCTTATTAATAATGCCGGCATTTTACGTGATAAGAGCTTTACTAAAGTAGAGGATGAAGATTTTAGAATGGTGCTGGAAGTTCATTTGATGGGAAGTGTGAATTGCACTAAAGCAGTTTGGGAAATCATGAAAGAGCAAAACTACGGCAGGATTGTTATGACTTCATCCTCCAGTGGCCTATACGGAAATTTTGGTCAAACAAATTACGGTGCTGCAAAAATGGGCGTAGTTGGGTTGATGAATACACTTAAACTTGAAGGTGCAAAATACAATATTAAATGTAACGCTTTAGCGCCTTTAGCCGGGACAAGAATGACCGAAAGTTTAATGCCTGGTGAGGTTATAGAACAGATTAAACCAGAGTTTGTAACTCCAGCAGTTACCTACATGGTTTCTGAAGATGCCCCCACAGGAGTTATTATAGCTGCAGGTGCTGGTGTCTTTACTAGGGTTATGGTTCATGAAACTAAAGGTGTCTATCTGGGAACTGGAGAAGACATGACGGCTGAGAATATTGAAGCTAACTGGGACCAGATTTCCGACATGACGGATGCAGAGCTTTGTTATCAGGGCGGAGATCAAACAATGAAAGTATTTAAATTAATACAAGAGAAAAGTAAGTAACTTTTTAGAAAAGATTTCCTTCTAGAAGATCTTAGGGAGTTAGCTGCGAAGTTGCTCCCTATTTTTTATGTTAATTAATCACCATTTGATCCTCAGCAAGAATCGTTTCTCCTTTAAAGTTCAGCTTTACATCATCTAGAATTGATTCTTTAGATGCCCCCCAAAAGAGTATATGCGAGAGTACTAATTTCTTAGGCTTAACCATATTAGCAATTAACCCAACTTCCAACGAAGAAGTGTGATGTGCCTTGTGATACTTTTTCCAATCTTCAGTTTTTTTCTGAAAACCTTCTTCTGAAAAAACTTCGTGAACGAGAACATCAGCACCTCTGGCTTCTTCAATCAAGACATCACTAATGGCAGTATCACCAGAGAAAACAATCTTTTTGTCATCTGTGATAAAACTGTACCCATAAGAATCAGCTAACTCACCATGGTTAACTCGAAAAGCTCGGACTGTCACATTTGAATCTTTAAAAATAACACCTTCTTTATTTTCGTTAAACAGAGTTTTATAACCTTCCGAATTAGAAGGCTGAGAGCCATTAATTCTGTAATTTATATCATCTTCATAAGCAATCTGAATGTTTGCAGCCATTTTAGCTAATTGAGGTGGTCCAAATAGTTTAAGGGGTCTCTCCCTTCCTAGGACCCAGGGAGTTAATATTAGATCGCTTAATCCAGCAGAGTGATCTGAATGTATGTGAGTTAAAAAAGCATACTCCAAATTTTTTACTTCTAGCTCCTCAAATTCTCCTCCCCAAGTGGGTGATAAAGAAGAGGCACTCCTTACTATACCTGGGCCAAAATCCACCAAATAGGCTTGATCATTAACTAAAACGGCATAGGCAGAACCACCTCTGTTCGGATCGGGGTTAGGAGTTCCAGAACCTAACACGATGACTTTTGTTTCTGCTAACAGGTCTATGGAAATAATTGAGAATACTATTAATGTTGTATTTCTTAGTAATTTGATCAAAGGGGCGAGTAAGTGACTATGGCTCAAGGTTTTCGTCTTTATATTTCTACTTATTACTGAGATAGTTTACAGAATAAAAAATATCTCTCATTGATATTACGCCGACTAATTTTTCGTCATCCATAACCGCAAGATGTCTAATTTGGTTTTCTACCATTAATTTAATTGCATCATCAGTTGTAGTTTCTGGAGTAGTACTTATGAGTTTATTGGACATAATCTCTTCTACTTTCTTGTCTTCAATTTCATGCATGTGATGAGCAATTGTTTTAACAATGTCTCTTTCAGTGATTATTCCTATGACATGGCTGTGTTCAACATCAGTCTTATTATCGACAACTATTAGAGCACCAATTCTATTTTTTTCCATTATTTCACAAGCATGACCAACGGTTTCGTCATGTGGCACAACAAAAACCTCCCAATATCTCTGACCAGCAAGGTAATGCTTTATTTTTTTAGATTTTGACATGAATTTTTTTTAATGAATTAGGAGTGTATAATAACTTCTTTTTACTAAAGGAGTAAGCAAAATGAAGATTATGAAAGAGCTTAACAAAGCAGGTATAGGGATGTTTTTAACTGCTGTTATGGCCTCTCTTTTTGCAATGAACGTTGCATCTGCAGATAGAGGTTATGTTGGAGAAAGTGAAATAGAAATAGAAATTAATAGAAACTATGCCAAGCAACCTACCTTTCCAAGAAAAGCATTACGTATGGGAACAGAAGGTTATGTCATTGTTGAATTTGACGTCGACACTGACGGATCAATACTTGACCCATATGTATTAGAGGCAGTACCTCAAGGTACCTTTGAAAGAGCTGCTATAAAAGCTATTCGGAAATGGGTTTATGAAGCACCAATGCATCAAGGACAGTCTGTTAAAGTAAATAATGTTAAAGTAAAACTTAGTTTTGCATTCAGTAACTAATACTTCATAAAGTAAGAATTAATTCTTACTAGACCCTCAATAATAGAAAAGATATGTCTATAAGACTTCAACTTATACTGTTTGTAGTAGTTGGCTATATTTTAATGGCCATCGTTTTTTTCTTTTCTACACAAACAAGAGACAATATCAGAGATGATGCTGCTAATGAGTCTTTAGTTATACTCTATGAGTCAGCTTGGTATCAGACTTACAATAGTACTTACGAAGACATGAGTAAGTGGCTACCTGGAACGGGAGACAAAGGAAACTACTGGGACCCTGACGAAGAAACACTAAATGAAGAAGTAGACTCAGAAGGCGCTTATTATAATCCTATCTTCAATGCCATCGAAAATAGAACTTTAGGTGATCTTCAGTATTTAATAGAATTTATTTTTGAAGATGACCTTGATGAAGGTAATCTTAGTTTCGTTATGGCTTATTTCCCCACAGGTGAAAGAGTATACTGTGGTAGCGCATTTGACCTGCTTGGCATAGACCCTTGTAGCCCCAAGGCTAGACCTGAATTTTTTTCTTATTTAGATTCTTATCTTAAAGATATATCGGCAAGACCTAAGCAATCAACTTTAAAAATTCTTGATTCCAATAACGAACAAACATCAACTCTAAATCAGACCTATTCTTTTCCTATAAAGATTGATCAAAAAACAGTTGCTTTGATTGTTTTAGGGGCAGATATAAGAAAGGCAATTGAGCTTTTTGAAGATGAGTTTGAAGTAAGAATGGGTATTCAAACTCCTGAAGGTCTAATTTCTTTAAATGAAGATTATTCATCTGACGACTTATCAGAGGAAGCTCGATATGGCATAACCGATTACGATGGTGTGGTAGCTAAAGCAAATCAATTCAATTCAGAAGAAGGAAGCAGGTACAGTGCTAAAGACTTTGATCTGGGTGCTTCAATTACTCTGTTGCCTCTTAGTTCTTATTTGTCAGCGGACCTTGCACAGCTTTTCATCTTTAAAGATGAAAGACTTTCAATGCAGGAAGCCTCTACAGTATTGAATAGAAGTTACCTTATTATCGTATTAGTACTTCTGACCATATTAGGTTTAACCGCCTACGTAACGTACGTGACTTTCGGTGGCATCACAAAAGCTATAGAAGTCTTAGAAGGCTTAACTGAAGGTGATCATACTCAAAAGATGCCTACTCGCAGGGGTATATTCGCATCCGAAGATGATGAAGTAGGGCACCTTTCGACGGCCTTGCATAGTTACAGAGGACATCTTCTTGAGATGGAGGATATTAGAAAAGAACAAGCGAAAAGAAGAAAAGAACGAGACAGAGTCATAATTGAAAAAATGTCCTTCCTTGCCGACCAGCTTGAAGGCGATGCTCAAAAGTTAATTCTTGAAGATGTAGCAAAGATGTCTGAACTTGCAAGGACTGGAGATAAGGAAGGCAATGAAGAGGCTTCTGTCGAATTAATGTCATTGGCTTTTTCTAGAATGTCAGATGAAGTTGGGGCGTTGATAACAGCTAGAACGAGCGAAATGGAAACTTCTAGGGACGACGCCAATCAAGCAAATGCTGAAAAGACGCGTTTCTTTGCCAACATGAGTCATGAATTAAGAACCCCTCTAAATGCAATATTGGGTTACGGAGAAATGTTAGCAGAAGACTGTGAAGATCTTGGTTATGACGATCTATTACCCGACTTAAAAAAGATTACTTCAGCGGGAAGCCATTTATTGTCTTTAATTAATAATATTCTTGATATTTCTAAAATTGAAGCAGGGAGAATGGAGCTTTATTTAACCAGTTTTGATATAGAAAATATGGTTGATACCATCAAAGACGTCGTTGGACCTCTGGCAACACCAAACGACAATGGCTTTAAAGTAAATCTTCAAGATCCTCTTGGAGCCATGACTCAAGACGAAACAAAGATACGACAATGTCTTACAAACTTCCTAAGTAATGGATTTAAGTTTTGCTCTAACGGAACCATAACGCTTGATGTTGATACATTCGTGCAAGACGAAATAGAAATGGTTAGGTTTGCTGTGTCAGATACAGGCGAAGGAATGTCCGAAGCGGGTTTAAGTAAAGTTTTTAGAGAATACGAACAAGCAGAAAGATCAACTTCTGCTAAGCATGGGGGAACTGGTTTAGGTTTACCTATCACAAAGAAACTAGCAGAAATGATGGGTGGAGATGTTCTAGTTACTAGTATTTTAGGAGAGGGTTCGGTTTTTACTTTGTACATACCTAGAGAATGCCCTCAAGATTACGATGAGGTTGAAGAAGGTAATGCAATTGAAAAATTAGAGGAAAGTGAAAAGATCGTAGTACTTATAGATGATGATGTGCCTATGCACGATCTTATCAGGAGAACCTTATCCAAAATCGGTTTAACGCTCGTGGGTGCAACTGATAGTGAAAAAGGCATGCAGATTGTAAGAGAAATGAAACCAAGGCTCTTGCTACTTGATGTTCTAATGCCTGGAAGAGATGGCTGGTCTATATTGAAAGAATGTAAGTCTGATCCGGAATTGGCTGACATGCCGGTTGTAATGGTAAGTCAGCTTTCACAGGATGTGCTTGCAGAGTCTTTGGGTGCGGATGATTACCTTACAAAGCCAATAGATCGTGGTTTATTTCTAGAAACAGTCACTCGTTTAATGGGTGATTCATCTGATCAACAGTCCGTTCTCGTGATAGACGATGATGCAGATGTTAGAGACCTTCTTTCAAGAATGCTAGTCGATGCTGGCTGGTCTGCTGAGACTGCTAAAGATGGGAAGGATGGTCTGGAAAAAGTTAAAGCCAAGCCTTCTTTAATAGTTTTAGATTTGGAAATGCCAAGAATGGATGGATTTGAATTTCTGGAGGCTTACATGAGGGACTATACGGCTGAAGAAAGAGCCCCTGTCTTAGTCTATTCCGGAAAAGATTTAACTGATGTGCAAAAAGAACTTTTAGATGAGAACGTTGCTGGCATGGTAAGAAAAGATGATGTTTCCATGGACGAGTTATCGGCCATCGTCAAAAGTATTTATCAAGAAGCTAGCTCTTAATTTAGCAAGTCCTCTATTTTTCCTAACAATCTTTTAAAGTCTACTGGCTTTGTATCAAAATCATCTGCTCCGCTTTCCAAGGCTTTAATTCTGTCAGATTCAAGGGCATGGGCTGTTAAGGCTATTATTGGTATGTGTTGAATCTCAGGGTCTGCTTTTGCTGAAGTGGTAGCTTCCCAGCCATCGATAACAGGTAAACCCATGTCCATTAATACAATTTCAGGTTTTTCAGATTTCATCATCTCAAGACCTTCCTTGCCATCAAAAGCTAATAGAACCTCATGTTCTCTTCTCTGTAGTCTCCTAGAGAGCATGTCTCTGTTCATCTCGTTGTCTTCAACATAAAGTATTTTTGCCATTTTTAGCTTCCTTGTTATTTAGTCTAAAATAAATTTATTTCTTCCAGCTTTCTTTGCATCATAAAGTCTTTCATCTGCTTTATTTATTAAGTCTGAAGCATTTTCAGATTCAGCACTATTTGCAACTCCTCCGCTGCTGGTTATTTTGATCTTATGATCTTCGTATTCAACAGTATTTGAACAAATTGCATCTTGTAATTTATCACAATACGCAGACATGTCTTCACCTTCTTCATTTATTATCACTGCTAGGAATTCTTCCCCTCCAATCCTGCCGAGGATATTGGGCTCAGTGATAATGTCATCTAAGGTTTTTGCCATGGTTATTAAGACGGCATCGCCTCCTGAGTGTCCGTAGGTATCATTGACGTTCTTAAAATGATCAATATCCATCATCACGACAGAAAAGTCTTTTATTTGTCCAGATTGGAGCATATCGAAAGATTCTTCGAGTTTTTCAAAGACAACCCTTCTGTTTGATATTCCTGTTAGCTGATCCGTAGTGGCTTGAATGTGCAGTTTATTTACAAGTTCTTTCTCTCTTTCTCTGAAGAACTTCCTTTCCAATGAAGATACTACTTTTGCCAATAATATTGTCCCGTTAAGCGGTTTAGGCAGGTAGTCTTGGGCACCCAATTGGATGCATTTTGCTATTCCATCGACATCGTTAAAAGCTGAAACCATTATGATAGGCATGGCGTCACTTGTATGGTTTTCCCTGAAAGTCTTTAAGAGCTCTAACCCATTAATATCTGGGAGTATTACGTCTAAAAGAATTAAATCTGGTGTTTTATTTTCAACTTCACTCAAGGCGGTAGTCCCATCATAAGCCGTTCGGCATTTGAGCCCTTGTAGTGATAATCTTCTTTCTAGTACTTCGCAATTAGTAACATTGTCATCCACAATTAAAATGTCCGCTCCAACCAGAGTTTCATCTAGCTCTATCGAGTAATCTATATCTCCCAGAGATTTAAATAATGCTTCCGCTGATTCTAATTGTGAATTTATTCCTTCGCTAAACTGAGAAGAGTCTCCCCGTATATAATCAACAAAACTTTCTATGGCTTTTTCTATCTCTCTAGAAAGATCAATAATAGTTTGCAAGTCAGACAGAGATTGTTCGTTCAGGTCATCTTCCATATCTTCTATTAAGATTTCACTATAACCAATGATGGCATTTAGAGGGGTTCTTAGGTTGTGTCTGAGCTCAGAATACTCTTCTGGCGTTTTCTTTTCTTGAGTTGCATTAGGCCCTGTGTTCAGTACAAATGCTTCTTCGTATTGATCAATTAATCGAACACATCCAGATTTAATTTGTTCTATTTCATCTTCTACTTTTATTCCCGTCTCTTCTATATTCTTTTCAACAAGCTCTAGGTACTCAGAAATAGCGTCAGCAGGGGTAGTAAACTCCTGTTTAATTTGCGTTAAAAGAATCTCTTCTGCACCTTTCGAAGCCTGTGGTTTTATTACTTTTTCCATTAGCTATCCTTAGTTAACATGGTTTCAATAAATTCAGGCCTATGCATTAAGTAGCCTTGGCCAATCTCGCATCCTATTTCTAACATAATCTTTTTTTGTTCTTCGGTTTCTATCCCTTCTCCTATCATTTCAAGAGACAGTGCTTTACATACTTCAACAACAAAACCAATTAATTTAGCGGTGGTTGGGTCGTCAAGACCGTTAGTGAAGTGCTTGTCTAATTTAACCACATCAACAGGAAGGTCTTTGATGTACCTTAAAGAAGAATACCCTGCACCAAAATCATCAAGGGCAATTTTTACACCTTTATCCTTTAATTTTTGTAAGGATTTTGCTGCGTCCTCGGTATTACTCAATTCAGCTGTTTCAGTAACCTCCAGTCCAAACTCATCCTGTTTAAAGTTCATTGAATCGGCGTAATTAGCAAATATATCTCCAAACTCTGGGTGCATAACGGTATGGGCAGAAACATTAAGGTATACAGTTATGTCTTTGAGCCCCAGCTGATCTTTAATCTTAAAGAACTCTGATAACTTATTTAATGAGGACAGGACAATTAAAGAAAAAAGACTTTCACCTTCAATTTGCGGAATAATTAGATCGTTGGGGATGATTTGTCCAAATTCATCCCTCATTCTTAATAAAGCTTCAACGCCAGTTATTTCACCTGTCTCAAGATTAAATTGCTTCTGATAGGCTAAATCAATTCTGTCAAATTCAATGCAAGCTATGGTTTGTTGTATGGCTTCTAGTCCAGAACGTGAATTGCACAGTATTTCAATTAAAAGGAAATTATCCGATTCAGACACTGGAATTACGTGCACCCTGGTCCTGATAAAAAACTCTATTTTTCTTAATCTAACTTCTATGGGTGTTGTATATGATCGTGCTATTGAGTCAGTAGGATTAGAGCTTTGCAATGAGGCTACATCTAATTTTATAATTGATAATTCTTTTAAGTCTTCGATTCTAAAGATAAATTCTGCAGCTAAATTAGCCCACTTTATATTGCCTTGTAAATCATAAATAAGATAAGGACTTGGATGGTGTTGTAAAGATTTAAAAAGGTAATCTAAATGTTGTTCTTTTTGAAGTGTCTCTAATTCCATTAGTAAATTTTTTTATTTAATTTTTTGTCGTTTCTTCTTCAGGGTCTTCCTCAGGTATCTCTTCTTTGTCTATAGCCACTTCATCAGAAGGAGGAGCTTCAGTAGGAGTTTCTCCTATCTCATTTTGGACTAGTTTTACAAAATCTGCAGGAAAAGTAGGCGCAACCCACGACCATATTTTTAAGTTTCTTTCGTCCCCTAGTAAGGTTTTAAATGAAGAGAGCATGGCATCCCATTCTGATTGATCCAGCATCCCAAGTGAGTATTGATAATGTTGGCTCTGCCGGCCTCTTAAAATAGCAGTAAAGTGAGTTAGATAGGCCGTCTCTTCTTCCGGTGTTAAATCTTCACCAGCTCTTAATTTTACTTTAATACGAATGATGATCTCTTCAAGACCGGCGAGAGTGAGACGTTGATGGCTGTCAGCTATGTTTTGTCTTGCGTTAGCCCTGGCTACTCTGTTTTGTTCTCTTAATTCAGTAACCAAAAAATAAACTGTTACTAATACTGTAAATGGACCTACAGTTTGTAAAATAAGTATAATAATCTCAAATGTCATTTCTATTATTGGTTTTCAGACAACTTTATCAGTTTAGGAGAGTTAGATGCATAAAATTTATATAAAAATTATCTTGTTCTTTTCCCTTGCCGTAATTCAAAACTTATCCACGGAAGAAATATCTTTAGAGCCTTCTTTGAACTCTCAGGAGGAATTACAAGAAGCTCTTATCCTTATAAATTCAGGTGACACCTTAAGACTCAGCAAGGGAACTTATTATTTTGAAGATGGCCTCTCTCTCGACGTAGACAATGTCACCATAGAGGGAGCTGGGATGAATGAGACGATCCTTAACTTTTCTAAACAAGCCTCCGGAGCACAAGGGCTGCTCGTTACTTCGAATAAAGTTACTTTAAAAGGTTTCTCAGTAGAAGATGCTAAAGGAGATGCTATTAAGGTGATAGGCGCCAAAGGCATTTATATGATTAATGTTAAAACTGAATGGACGGGCGGGCCGAAAAGCTCCAATGGAGCGTATGGTTTTTACCCAGTTGAGTCCAGTGATGTCCTTATTGACGGATGCGTAGCAATCGGCGCTTCTGATGCCGGTATTTACGTAGGGCAATCATCGAATATCATTGTTAGAAATAGCACTGCACAATACAACGTAGCAGGGATAGAGATTGAGAATTCTTATTACGCTGACGTGTACGATAATTTAGCCTCTCATAATACTGCTGGAATCCTTGTTTTTGATCTACCTGACCTACCTCAACAAGGCGGTCATCACGTGAGAGTGTTTAGAAATAAGAGTATAGATAACGATACGGATAACTTTGCACCCGAAGGCAATATAGTCGGAGAAGTGCCAAGAGGAACGGGCATTATTATTCAAGCAAATTCAGACATTGAAGTGTTTGATAATGATATAGGTGGCAATGGAACCGTTAATCTGGCAATAGTAACCTACGGCTATGACACAGAGGATGAGAACTATTATCCTCACCCAAGGTCTGTGCAAGTTTATGACAATCGTTTTGGGAATAGTGGTTTTGATCCTGATCTTGAGACAGGCGAATTAGCTGCAATACTGTTTGAACTATCCGGAGGAGAGATGCCGGATATTTTTTGGGACGGTATTTTACCCATGAGTCAAATCATTTTTGGCCAACCTGATAATGAAAAAATTATTTTAGGAGATAATGGCAATGCTTCTTTTCTAACCATAAGCCCAATTAAGTACATGATTGGCATGGATCCGGTTAATACCGATTACGATAGTTTCCGAGGAGAGATCAAGCCTTTAAAAGCAGTTTCAATAGAAGGGATATAAATCCATGTCAGGTTTAAGAGCTTTTGTAGTTTTTATATTTCTATTTATTAGTCATCAAATTTATGGCGTAAATGACTCTGTTATTCTTGCCGATAAATTCCCAAAGACTTTAGATGAATTTGCTTTTTTTGAAGATAAGAAGGCTCAGGACCCTGCGGATGGTGTACTCCCTTATGAATTAATCTCTACTTTATTTTCAGACTATTCATACAAACAGCGCTGGGTTTACGTGCCGGATGGAAGAAAAGCTACATATGAAGAGGACTGGGTCTTCAATTTTCCAGTTGGTTCTGCGTTGATAAAAACTTTTTATTACCCCTTGGATGAAAGATCATTAGATAAGGGCAAGAACATGATGGAAACAAGGGTTCTTTTAAGAAAAGAATCAGGATGGGAAGCGGTGTCGTACGCGTGGAATAAAGAGCAAACAGAAGCAAAAATAAAAATAGCAGGTAAAACCATTAACGCTTCTTGGATTGATCAAGCCGGTGAGCAAAGGAGCGTCAGGTATAGAGTTCCAAATAAAAATCAATGCAAAGAGTGCCATGCTACCAATGATGAAATAACGCCTATCGGTCCAAAAGCAAGAAACTTAAATAAGATTTATCATTACGAAGACGGTTCTGTTAACCAGCTTACGAAATGGCTACAACAAGAAATTATTCATAACTACCCTGAAAATCTTGTGTCGCCAGTCGACTGGCAGGATGAAAGCTATTCCTTAGATGATAGAGCCAGATCGTATTTAGATATAAATTGCGGTCACTGTCATGCTCCCACCGGAGCGGCTAATTCAACGGGGTTGTATTTAAATTTTTCTGAGTCAAGAGAAAAGCATTTGGGATTCTACAAAAAGCCAGTGGCGACAGGCCGCGGCAGTGGAGGTTTAAAATATTCTATAGTGCCTGGAAAGCCAGAAGAATCTATTCTTTTGCACAGAATGATTTCTACTGATCCTGGAGTCATGATGCCAGAATCTGGAAGGGCTTTGAGCCATTCTGAGGCCATAGAATTAATAGGAAACTGGATAAAATCACTGTAGTATTACAACCAAATATTTAAGTAAATCAAAAAATGAGTGATAAAAAAGATCTTCTAAATAATCTTAAGATTGATCGAAACGCACCTCCTTCTGAAGAACCTATGACCCCTCTATCAAGGTACGGCATATTGGGAGCTATTTCTGTTGCAATAGTAATTGGATGGTTGTTTTTTACTGGAGAAGAGCCAGTAGAAGTCACTACTTTTACGGTTAAAGAAATTAACCAAAATGATACCTCCGCCTCAAGTATTCTTGATGCATCGGGTTACGTTGTTGCTAGAAGAAGAGCAACAGTTTCTTCTAAGATGACAGGCAAGGTCATGGAAGTTTTCGTTGAGGAGGGAATGTATGTCGAAAAGGGTCAATTATTAGCCCAATTAGATGACTCCACTTTGGTTGCAGATCTGAATTACTCATTATCCCAGTTAAATGAAGCAAAAAGGGTCTACAACAGGACAAAAGAACTGGCAAAAGATCAGCTGGCCAGTCAAGCTTCGTTAGATGCTGCTGAAGCTGCATTAGAGGGATTTGATGCTCTTGCAGACGTGAGAAAGCAAATGGTAGCCGACATGAAGATACTGGCTCCCTTTAGTGGCGTGGTCGTATACAAAGCTGCACAACCAGGTGAAATGATTTCTCCTGTTTCAGCTGGTGGAGGGTTCACTAAAACTGGTATTTGCACCATTGTTGATATGGACTCTTTGGAAGTTGAGGTTGATGTTAATGAAGCTTTCATCAATAGAGTCATTGCCGGTCAACCGGCTGTGGCCAATCTCAACGCATATCCGAAATGGGATATACCTGCGAAGGTAATTGCAATTATTCCTACAGCAGATAGAAATAAAGCAACTGTCAAAGTAAGAATAGCTTTATTGGAAAAAGATGAAAGAGTTTTACCTGACATGGGTGCGAGAGTTTCTTTTTTGAGGAAAGTAGAAAAAGTAGAAAAACAAGACAAGAAAGAGGGGGTTATGATTCCCTTGAATGCCGTAGGTGAAATAAACAACGCTAGTTATGTATTAATTGTTTCAAACGGCAAGTTAAAACTTAGTGAAGTGGTGGTTGCCGATGAAACCAGTAATTACGCCAGAGTCACTTCTGGGTTGGCGACAGGTTCCAAAGTCGTGGCTAGATTTGATTACGAATTAGAAGACAATCAAAAAGTAACAATAAATTAAAGAGGATAAAAATGAGCAGTCTCATAGAAGTTAATTCAGTCAATAAAACATACAAAAGAGGAGAGGAAACTTTAGTGGTTTTAGATGATTTAAGTTTAGAAATTCAAAAAGGTGATTTCTTGGCATTAATGGGTCCATCAGGATCTGGGAAGTCTACCTTGCTGAACCTTATTGGAGGTTTGGACACACCAACTTCTGGAGAGATAATTGTTAACGAACAACATTTGGAGGCGATGAATGCCTCTTCGTTAAGCGATTGGAGAGCTAATAATGTGGGTTTTATATTCCAGTTTTATAATCTATTACCTATTTTAACGGCAAATAAAAACGTTGAAATACCTCTTCTGTTAACGAATCTGTCTGGCTCGCAAAGAAAGGAACACGTTTCTACGGCTTTAAATGTGGTCGGTCTATCAGATCGAGGAAGTCACAAGCCCAATGAACTTTCTGGAGGACAACAGCAAAGAGTTGCCATCGCAAGAGCGTTAGTCTCTGACCCCGATATATTGGTTTGTGATGAGCCAACGGGGGATTTAGACAGGAATACGGCCTCAGAGATTTTAGATCTTCTCCAAATACTAAACAGAGAGCACGGTAAAACCATTCTTATGGTAACTCACGATCCAGTGGCAGCTGAATTTGCTAAAAGAACCCTTCATCTAGATAAAGGAAAGTTAACTAACTAATGTATTGGACCCTGGTTAAGATCGGCCTAATTAGAAAAAGACTCAGAACTTTTCTTACCATCATGTCGATGTTCATCGCCTTTTGGTTGTATGGAACATTAAACACGTTTGGAGAAATTTTTACGAAAGGAGTGGAAGGTTTGAGTGCAGAAAATATCATAGTAATGCCAAGATACAATATGTTAGGCAAACTACCTTATTCTCATGTTTCTTTTGTTGAAGAGATTGAAGGAGTTGAACAAGTCATGATCATGGACTTTCTAATGTCTAACTCTATAGAAAGCATGATGGATGGCGTGGTGTATGCAGTTAGCCCCAACTTTTTTGAAATATACGATCGTTTTGAGACTGACGAAAAAGCTCTTAATGAAATGAATAGCAATCCTAATGCAACCATAGTAGGAAAATTAATGGCTGAGACCAAAGGTTTAGAAATTGGTGATATCTTAGCTATAAAATCCGATTCAATGAATTCGGATGGGTCTTACGATTGGTCTTTCCAAGTTGTAGGGTTTTACACAGCTAAACAAATCAAAGGCGATGAAATGGGTGCTGTTATCAATTGGGATAGTTTTGACGAAGCAAGATTAAATCAAAAAGGAACTATTGGTATGATTATGGCTAAGGTATCAGATGCATCTTTAGGGGCGGACATTAGTAAGATTATAGATGAAAGATACATGAACTCTTCTTACGCAACTAGGTCTGGTCCAGAATCTGCTATCGCAGTCGAGATGGCAGGTGAAATTGGTGATATAGAGTTAATAATCAATGCCATCCTGTTGGCTGTGTTCTTTACTATTTTACTCGTGTCAGGAAATACCATGGCACAATCCATTAGAGAAAGAACAAATGATATTGGTGTTTTGAAGTGCTTAGGATATAAGGATAAGACTATTTTCTTTTCAGTTATTCTTGAGGCAATAACTATCTGTTTTTGTGCAGTTATAGCCGGTTTACTTTTCACCATGACTCTAATTCCGATAATAGAAGCGGCAAGCGGAGGATTATTAGAAGACATACTTTCTGTAAGAACCTCAACCGTTCTTGGAGCATTCTTGATTGCATTAATCATTGCGTTTATGGCTGCGGCAGTTCCGGCGCATCAAGCATTAAGATTAAAGGTAGTAGATGCCTTAAGGCAGGGTTAATCATGAAATATTGGATCATAGTTAGAGCGGCATTGACTCGAAAAAAGGTTAGGACGTTTATGACCATAGCCTCCATAGCCACTGCTTTTTTATTATTCTCTTTAGGTAGATCGGTAGCAGTAGCCTTCACAAGTGAAGTTGATTACGCCGGCAAAGACAGACTCGTAGTTTCATCCAAACTATCTTTTACACAAGCCATGCCCATGTCATACGCCAACAGAATAGAAGCCCTAGAGGGTGTTGAAAAAGTCGCCTGGCGTCAATGGTTTGGAGGAACGTATATTGATCGGGCTAATTTTTTCCCTAAGTGGCCTGTGCCTGAAAGTTATTTTGATATATTTCCTGAATTCATTGTTAGCGAAGGAGGAAAAGAAGCCTTTTCCAGAAACATACAAGGAATGATTGCTGGGGCTGATTTAGCAGAGAAATACGGTTGGGAAATTGGAGACAGGATTCCCATTATTGGAGACATTTGGGTAAAGAGTGACAACAGTAATAACTGGGAATTTGATTTAGTCGGAACGTTCACAAATGCAAATGGCGGAGCACAAGATGAAGCCTATATTAATTGGAAATATTTTGATGAATCTCGTGCTTATGAGAAAGGATTGGTAGGACAATTTTCCGTAAAAATTCGGGATCCAAATCAAGCAGAGGTAATAGCAAAGGATGTAGATGCTTTGTTTGCTAATTCCCCCGATGAAACAAAGACCTCCACCGAAGAGGCATTTAGCAGAATGTTTGCCGAACAAGTAGGGGACATTGGATTCATAATTAATTCAGTTCTAGCGGCCTCATTTTTTACCATCCTTCTTTTAACAGCAAACACCATGAGTCAAGCTGTTAGAGAAAGAACCAATGAATTAGGTGTGCTCAAATCAATTGGGTATCCCGATGCGTTGATTATGATTTTTGTTTTGATGGAATCAGTGCTAATTTGTTTGATAGGTGCCGCAATAGGTGTTTTGATGGCTTTTGCTTTGTTCCCATTCTTTTCAGGAGTGGCGTTAGGATTTGCAGGACAAATAGAGTTTTCATTTTCTATAGTTCTAAGCGCTATAGCGCTGGCTTTGTTAACCGCTACTATATCTGGATTATTACCCGCTTATTCAGCCATGAGATTAAACGTAGTAGATGCTTTAAGGAAAAATTAATATGAGTTTTATTAGACAGGTTTTCTCCATAACAAAAATGAATTTACAAAGCGTGCTTCAGCGCTCTGGTGCTTCTATTGTCATTATTGTCGGTATAGCAGGCTCAGTAGCAGTGATGGTTTCTCTTTTAGCCATGGGAGAAGGATTGAATTCAACAATATCCAATACGGGACAGGAAGACAGGGTGATAATCCTAAGAGATGGATCCAGTTCAGAGTTAAGCAGTGGATTAGGAATGCAGGAAGTGGACATCATTTTAAATTCACCAGGAATCAAAGAAGAAAACGGAGACCCTTTAGTCGCTGGTGAAATTTATGCGATTATTGATTTAAAAAAGAAAGGCGCAGAGTCAACATCCAACCTGCCGTTTAGGGGAGTCCAACAGGCAAGTTTTAAAATCAGACCCGAGTTAGAGATTGTAAGAGGAAGAAATTTTAACACCGGGACTGCCGAGGTAATAATAGGTAAGGGAGCTCATGACCAATACGAAGGAGTTGATCTAGGAGACCAAATAAAGGTAAGGGATGGCTTTGTTACTGTGGTTGGTATTTTTACTACTGGCGGTGATGTCCATGAATCTGAAGTTTGGGGTGATTTACCCATAACGCAAAATATATTTAGACGAGAAGGCAGTGTTTCAAGTGCGATCGTTAGATTAGAAAGCAAAGACAGTTTTG
>Ga0302127_10000223_pt1 | contig 29461 bp, 29 predicted proteins | sample CB4_SCM_MG_FD_204452 | JGI IMG/M metagenome (GOLD analysis project Ga0302127, IMG submission 204452) | Marine microbial communities from Western Arctic Ocean, Canada - CB4_SCM | ecosystem: Environmental > Aquatic > Marine > Oceanic | place: Canada: Western Arctic Ocean | collected 2017-09-24
ACTATGGGCTATTTTATCAACTTAGCTTGGTTTATGGCAAAACAAATAAGGGCCCTCAGTTTATTGAAGCAGCCATTAATTGCTTAAAGCATATCGATTATGCTAACTCTATTATTTGGAACCACTTTATTACCATTTCTATTTTTTATATCCAATTACAGCAAAAAGAAAAAGCTAAAGACCTGCTACTTTGGATAGATATGACCAACGACCAACACCCCACACTTATTCCTGAAGCTATTGTTCAAAAAGCGGCTAATATCTTAAACCAATTTTTTAAATGACCCCTCAATTTTCTAAAGCAGCCACTACTTACAATCAATATGCACGTATACAACAACACGTTGGCACACGATTACTTGAGCATATTTCTGATAACACTTATACATCTATATTAGACTGTGGCTGCGGAACGGGCAGCCTAACAAAGCAAGTAGCTAACCACTATCCAAAGGCTTCTATAACGGGTTTTGATAAAGAAGCTGCCATGATTAAATACGCAAAATCTCAGCACGAGACCTCTTTTATCGAAGCAGACTTAACAACGTATACGGCGCCTGCACCTGTAGATTTACTGATTAGTAACGCCACGTTTCAGTGGGTAGATTCACTAGACTTAATAACGCAATTTTTAACCCGTAATACGCATGCACAGTCTACCGTTGCTTGCACCATTTTTGGGCCGCAAACGTTTATAGAGCTGCAGCACTTGGTGCCGCATATACCGGCCGCATCTTTTTTTGATATGCCGCAATACACGGCACAGTTTGAGCAAAACTTTCAGATTACTTATGCTGATAATAGTACCTATCATTCTTCGTTTGAGTCGTTGGCTGACCTTTTAAAGTCGATTAAATTAACGGGCACGTCTGCTAAAAATACGCACATATGGACACGGTCTAAACTTGAAAAGCTAGAACAAAACTATACCCAACGATTTGGATCTATTACGGCTACGTTTAATGTGTTTACGTTTATTTTAAAACGACTATGAACGTTTTTATTACAGGCACCGATACGGGTGTAGGGAAAACGTTAGTTACGGGGATTTTGGCTCATTATTTACAGGCTACTTCTAAAGTTGTTACTCAAAAATGGGTACAAACGGGTTCCACCTATCCGGCAGAAGATGTGTTAACGCATTATTCTATTATGGGTAAAAGCCTTTCTGAGTTTGAGCCTTACATGAAAGCGATATGTCCGTATGTGTTTTCGTTTGCAGCCTCGCCTCATTATGCGGCCCAAAAAGAAAATGCGCTTATTTCTGCTCAACGGTTAATGACTACTTACCAGGCATTATCTAACCACTTTGACACCGTAATTGTAGAAGGTAGTGGTGGCTTTTTTGTGCCGTTAACAGCTACTCAAACCACGGCCGATTGCGTAGAGCAACTGGCTTTACCTACACTCTTAGTTATAGGCAATAAGCTGGGGTGTATTAATCATACGTTGTTAACTATTGAGGCGCTTTCTTTACGAAAAATACCTATACTTGGCGCTGTTGTTACGCACCCTTATGCATCTGAAGATGGCGAAGTAGAGCAATCTAACTGTACTTATTTTAAAGAAAATTTATCTATACCTGTATTAGGTATTTTGCCACACACTACCGATTTAACTGTGCTTAAAAATCGTTTTTTACCTATAGGCAAAACTATTCAGTCACTTCTTTAAAACCACTATAAGGCGGAAATATAGTTTCTCGAAGTTTCCTAATAGACGCAAACGACTCAAATAATGACGTGTTGTTTTGTATAGCTTTTCCGTAAAAGTCTAAGCCTTTGGCTACACGTTTAAGTTCGTCTAAAATAGGGTCTTTATTGGCCATTACAATTTCTTGTGCCCATGTTGGGTTTGAAGCTGCAATTCGGGTGAGGTCTTTAAACCCTGGTCCTACTAGGTTTTGTAGCACATCTATCGACTCGTCTATATCGTAAAGCGCTAGTGTAGATAGTAAAAAAGGCACGTGAGATACTCTTGCCATGGCCTTGTCGTGCTCGATAACACTTATATAATCGATAGCTACTTTTAGGGTTGATAGCATGTTTAATATTACGGATGGGGTTTGGTTTGCCTGCTTTATTAATAAGTAATTTTTACCTTCAAATAACGCCGCATCTGCCGATTTATAGCCCGAATTTTCGGCCCCTGCCATTGGATGCCCCGAACAAAACTGAACGCCTGGTTTAAATAGTGGTAAGTTGTCGAATATAATACTTTTTACGCTTGAAACATCTGTTATAACGCACGGATAATCGATGGCTTTTGCACATACATTTAGTTGTTTTATAGTTTCTAGTATAGGCGTGGCTATAATAATTAAGTCTACATGCGAGGGCAGTTTGTCTACGCTTTCTACGCAGTTTATGCCGTCTTTTTTAGCTAAATTTATGGTGTCTTGATGTGTTTCTACGCCGTAGATAGTGGCTGTTTTTTTTAAGCACTTTGCTATGCTGCCACCTATTAAGCCTAGGCCAATTATGGCAATTTTAGTCACGATTGTCTCCTACGTCTGGGCGTAAAACGTCTGCGCCTTTTAAGTAGATTGGTATCATGTCTTTTTGTGATTTATCTGTGTTGATATGTATCAAAATGCGGATGCATTTTTGCAAGCTGTTGGGTACGTCTATTTCGTTTAAACATAATAGTGGCGTGTAAAGCAGGCCCATTTTTCGGGCTGCTTTTGCCGGAAATGTAGCGTCTAAATCTTTTGTGACCGAAAAAAATATCGATGCGATGTCGTCTTTATTGCACGCGTTTTTATCTAATAGTGCGCCTAATAAAGCCTCTGTTTCGTTTAAAATGTCGGGTAAATTGTTGGATTCAACCGTTGATGCTCCCCTTACACCTCTTAAAGCCATGAGCTCAACTCCTTTGTTAATGCGTTTATAAAATCGTGCTTATTATACTGGTTCCCCGTAGATTGTCTAAGTGAAATTGCCACATGTTTTAAGGGTTGTGAAAATGTTTCTTGATTGATATTTAATCCTACCCCTACAATCACCCATTTCGGTTGATTGGCTGTTTGGCCGCTTATGGTTTCTATTAAAATACCGCCGCATTTTTTATGATCTAATAAAATGTCGTTTGGCCATTCTAACTGTGTTTGCACACCGGTTAATGTTTGAATCGCCACTTGAACACTCTTACCCACTTTTTGAGACACTTCAAACACGTCTTTAAATTGATCTAGCACCGTTGGCTTTTTTACAAACGTATAATAAAGCCCGCCGGGGTTTGATTCCCATATTTTAGACGCTCTCCCACGGCCACCTGTTTGAGTATCAGCCACTATAACGGTTTCAAAATGGGGGTTATTTTTAATGATTTTTAATTGGCGCTTTGCTTCGTTGTTTGTAGAGTCTAACGACTTAAATTGCTGTATATGCATTACCTGATACCAATAAACTGAATGGCTTTGTCTGGTTTAAATTGCGATGTTTTATTAAAGTTTTTCTCTTTTTTATACACCCCCGCTTTATTAGCACCGTACCTGGCAAACCAAATGCTTTTGGGCTTAAATTTAAACGTTATTAATTCTTCGTAACTGGTTTGCTGATGATAGGTTAATATTGCCGGGCCATACAACTGACTACCCTGTGTTATAGATGAACCTGGGTGCACGCCTTCTTGTGTTTTATAGCGAGGGCTATCAGTGGCAATAACCGATATAACGTCTGTATTTTGCAACAGGGGTTTCCATGCCGGATACAAAATATAAAAATGAATATGGTTAGACCACATAATGGCCGTGGCCTTCATGCCAATCCCTAGATCTACATCTTTATACACAACCTGCCTGCCCAAAATGGCTTTTAGCCGTCCAAATGTCATCCCTAATTTAGCGGGGCCTATTCTGTTTTCTTCAATTTTATAATCTGATTTTATGCCGCCATATTTTAAGGGCTGAATATATTCAAATGTATAGCCGTCGTTTTTAGCTATTACGGGTTTATTTGTGTTATTTTCTAATTGCTTAGAAAAATCTAAAATTAAGGTATCGTTCGCAACGCCTGTATTGTAAGGATTCCCTCTAAATTGGCCCCAACTTACAGGGCCAGCTGTTTGTAAGTCGTAGCAAGCAATGTACTTATCATTCGTACACATAACCAACTCTAATGTACCGTCGCCATCAATGTCGGCTATTAACGGCGTTGCTTCGCCACCATATGGCAACGAGAACCGGCCTACTAGTGTACCGTTTGCATCTAAACAATACAGCCATCCGTTTTCAGCTAAAAAGAGCAACTCTTCTGCGGCATCGCCCATTACATTGGCTAGCAATGGCGATGCGGATATCTTGCCGGTTCGCATGCGTATGGGCTTTTTAGACGCCTCTATTATATGTATAGCGCCATGGCTACCAATGGCTACTTTTTTGGTGCCCGGTACTTGAAGCGGGCTTGAAAAAAACTGTGGTGAGCCCTGGCCTAATATCGATTTTTTTTGCGATACTCTGCCAGACTTAGCTACTTGATAAAGATAGCCGTACGAATCTGTAACCGTAAATTTGCCACCGTTATACGTAGCCGAGCTTAAAATACCAGAGGGGGTTTCTGTTTTGAATGTCCATAAAATATCGCCTGTTTTACCATCAAATGCGTAAAAGCTGCCATTTCTAGAGCCTATGATTATGTCCCTAATGCCGTCTCTATTTACATCTAAAACTACGGGTGATGCCATAAACGATCGCTCTTCTGGGTAGGTCCAGCTGGGTTGAAAGGGTACTTGGATACTCCAAAAAGCTTGGCCGTCTTGTCCATTTAACACCATCATGCGGCCATCTTCTGTGCCGATGATTACATCTAGTATGCCGTCTGCATTAATATCTTCTAATGACGGGGCTGATTCAATGTCGCTACCTAAGTCTTTCGACCATACTTTATGGTAGTTCCAGTCGTATGCATAAACATGGTTATTATCAGACCCAAAATACAAACGGCTATGCGACAAGGCTATGCCCGTTACGTCATTGTCGTGTCTGCCTTTAATTTTTATATGTTTGTCTACCAAACCTGTTTTGGCATTTAAAATGTAAACGCCATCCATTTGATCTGAAAACTCTTTTGTAGATCGGCCATTTGAGCCAACTATAATATGGCCATCAAAATAATGAAGGGTGTTTCTGTATGTTGTAGCCCCTATTTTTCGTTTCCATTTTAAGGGCCATTTGTCATTTGGATTTAGCTCGTTTATTAATAGGTCTGAAGGCGAAGCGATACTGCTTGTATAAGAGATGATAAGCAGTAAGGCGCTTAACAGAATGTGTTTCATATCTTCTATTCTATTTGAAAGTGGCAGGGTTCACCAGTTTAGTTTAAACTAACGGGTAATGACACACCCTATTTGCAATGATATTACACGCTTTTTAGAATCTTGGGCGCCCCTAGAATTAGCGGCCCCCTGGGACAATGTTGGCCTCCAAATTGGAGACCCTAGCTTACCTATTAAATCTATATTGCTTTCTTTAGACGTAGACCGTGCGTTATTAAACACCCTAAACCACACCCATTACGACCTTGTAATTACGCATCATCCGTTATTTTTTAAGCCGGTTAAGTCCCTTCATTTTTCGGATGATATGGGTCAGGCGGTTACTGCGTTTTTAACGCATAAAACACAGCTATACACCCTACATACCAATTTAGATGCAGCCGTTGATGGCGTTAACGACTGCTTGGTTGAAGCCTATGGATTTACCCCTAAAAAAGGCCACCCCATTGAAGGCGGCTTTGGTAAATGGTTTCAGTTAGATGCGCCGATGTCGCTATCCGAATTAACATCTATTATGCCGTGTACTGTTTTAGGGCATCAAAAACCAGCCAGTATAAAACGTGTTGGATTTTTAGGTGGCAGTGGCCATGGCATGCTTAACACTGTTTCTGAGCTTAATATAGACTGCTTTATTACAGGCGAAATCACCTATCATGATGAGGTTTTTTGCGATCTAAACGCCATTACGACGTTGGCTTTAGGGCACAAACAAAGTGAAGAGCTTATACTACCTAAAATGCAGGCTAAATTACAGGCTAAATTCCCAGCTATTAACGTTACAACTATAGACGAGGTTACCCCGTGAATTTAATTGATAAAATTAACCCATTACAACGACGTATCATTTTGGTTATTTGTGATGTGTTTAGCAACTTTGCTTCTTTTGCATTATCTGTGGCACTGATTTACTCGGTAGCCAATACAGCCGAGATCTTAAAAGACAATGTATGGTTGCCCTTTTTAATGTTAGCTATACGACTAACCTTTTATTACGTATATGGTTTATACGCGTTTTTATGGCGATATGCGTCTACAAGGCAATTTATTAGCATTGTTAAGGCCGTTACCAGTAGTTCTTTGGTTATTGTGGCGGTGTTGTTTTTATCCCACTTGTTTAACCTACATAAAAGTATTTTATTAATAGACTGGATCTTTAACATGTTGTTTGTGGGGTCTGTACGTGTAGGGCTTCGGCTGTATCGAGACTTTTTAGTGGCAAGAGCTAAACCTAAAGTGCAAGCCAAAGAAAAATTAAATGTTTTAATTGTAGGTGCCGGTGACTGCGGCGCAATGATGGCCAGAGAAATTAACAAAGCCGCTCGGCTTAAATACAACCTTATTGGATTTGTAGACGATAAGCCAAATAAGGTAGGTCAAATTATTCATGGGGCACCTGTGTTAGGCTCTACCAAAGACATCTCTAAATTGGTTGATAAGTTCAACATTCAAGAAGCTATTTTAGCGATATCATCTGCACGACGAAAGCAACTAAGAGCCATTATGGACCAATGTGAAATAGCGGGAATTGCCTATAAAATCACGCCTGGTTTGTCTGATATCATTGGTGGAGACGTGTCTATTAACCAAGCAAGAGATGTGCGCATCGAAGACCTTTTAGGCCGAGATGTTATTAAAATCGACACATCTACCCTTTCTAAATATTTAAGCAACTCTGTTGTATTGGTAACCGGTGCAGGCGGATCTATTGGTTCTGAACTGTGCCGACAAATTCAACGCTTTTCGCCGCGGCAACTACTATTACTAGATCAAAGTGAAAATGCGGTCTACCACATTCATATGGAGCTTCAAAAAAACACGCAACGTACCGTAGATCTCGTTCCTGTCGTTTTATCTGTAAAAGATGCTGGCCGATTAGATGACTTGTTTACCCAATATAAACCCGATGTTGTGTTTCATGCAGCCGCGCACAAGCATGTTCCCTTAATGGAAAATAATATCAACGAAGCCATTTTAAATAATGTTCAAGGTACGCTTAACGTTTTAGAGCTGTCGGATAAACACAAAGCCAAAGAGTTTGTGCTTATTTCTACAGACAAAGCCGTTCGGCCTACCAGTGCCATGGGCGCCTCTAAACGTATTTGCGAAGTATTGCTGCAAATTCAATCTCAAAAAAGCAACCACACCACCTTTTCGGCGGTTCGATTTGGTAACGTATTAGGCTCTCAAGGTAGCGTTGTTCCGTTATTTAAAAAACAAATTGCTGAAGGGGGCCCCATTACCATTACACACCCCGATATGACGCGTTATTTTATGACTATCCCTGAAGCCGTTAGCCTAGTGCTGCAAACGGGCGCCTTAAGTAAAGGTGGCGAAATTTTTATTTTAGATATGGGCGAGCCCGTTAAAATTATCAATCTTGCTAAAGATCTTATTCATCTATCTGGGCTAGAAGAAGAAAAAGACATCGAAATTAAAGTAACAGGGTTACGGCCTGGTGAAAAATTATTTGAAGAGCTTTATTTTGACAAACGTGTGTTGAAAAAAACACCTTTTCAAAAAATATTTGTTACAGAGCCCGCCAAATTTGATCGCGACATGTGCGGTATTAAAATCCGTGAATTAATCAAACAAAGCAACACACTTCACCCGCAAGAAGTGCGTAATAATTTAATGACCATTATAGACATTACAGCGCCCGCAAACGAATCGGCCTCAACATGAGGGTTGCCTAACCCCTAACGAACTGATTTAATTTGAGGGTAAACTAATAGAGGGAATTTATTTAAAGGAAACACAATTATGACCACTAAAACAGCAACATCTTTTATCTCAGCTTATGCATCAACTATTGAAGCCAGTATTACCATGGAAGTAACCGCGCTAGCCAACCAACTAAAAGCCGAAGGCAAACCCGTTATTGGTATGAGTGCAGGAGAACCCGATTTTGATACCCCAGACTATATTAAAGAGGCTGGTATTAAAGCGATTCAAGACGGCAAAACAAAATATACAGCAGCCGCTGGTTTACCTGCTTTAAAACAAATTATTGCAGACAAAATTTTAAAAGACCGGGGCGTTGCCTATGATGCCAACCAAATTGTGGTTTCTTGTGGCGCCAAACATTCTATATTTACCTGCTTAACGGCCATTGTTAACCCAGGTGATGAAGTTATTTTCCCTAGCCCTTACTGGGTTAGCTATCCTGATCAAGTAAAAGTATTGGGCGGTGTATCTGTTGTTATTTCTACTACCGATGCCACTCAGTTTAAAATAAGTGCCGATATGCTTAGAGCGGCTATTACACCTAAAACGAAAGTGCTTATTTTAAATTCACCATCAAACCCAACCGGTATGATTTACACAAAAGACGAATTGAAAGCGTTAGCTGATGTTATTGTTGAGCATCAAATATTGGTTATTTCTGATGAAATTTACGGCAAGCTTACTTATGGTTGCGAGCACGTTAGTATCGCATCTTTAGGTGACGACATTAAACAACTAACATTATTTGTTGATGGTGTATCAAAAGCATACTCTATGACAGGATGGCGCATTGGCTATACAGCCGCCCCCAAAGAAATTGCAGGCGCAATGAGCCGCGTTCAAAGCCACACAACATCAAACCCTACTACGCCTTCACAATGGGCAAGCATGGTTGCTTTAGAAAGTAATGATGATGCAATAGAGGCCATGAAAGTAGAATTTGTTAAACGTAAACGTGTCATGGTAGATCGCTTAAATGCTATAGAAGGCATTACCTGTTTAGACCCACAAGGTGCGTTTTATGCCTTCCCTAATATCTCGTCTTTTATAGGCAAATCATCGTCGTTAGGCGACATTAAATCGTCTGTAGATTTTTGTAAGCACTTGCTTCAAGAAGGACTGGTAGCCTGTGTTCCTGGTTCTGGATTTGGTGCTGAAGGTTATATACGCATGTCATACGCAACGTCTATGGACGCCATCACTACAGCATTAGATCGCCTTAAAGTATTTGCAGATTCGTTAAAATAATTTTTTATGTCACGACTATCTTTGCCAACAAGTGTTCAGGTTTTACAAGCGATTCCATTGTTACTGGAAGGAAGCGAAACGCTTTTAACACCTACGCATGCAGACTTTAAACAGTTAAAAAAAGAAATTTGTGCCCATGAGTCGCTAGACGATATGGCTCTCATTACACAGTCTCCTATGCATATTCGTTATTTGCAGGCGCTTATGTTAGCCGGACTGTCTATGTATGGCGGTATTTTGGTTCCCTGCTTAAAACAATTTTCGTTTAACGACGACACGGTTAGGTTGTCTTGGGACACGGGCATGTCTGATCAATTTAAAAAAGGCGTTTGGAATACTAACTTTTCAAATTTCTCAACAGATTATTTAAAGCGCCTTCAAATATCAGATAAGCACAGCTCTAAGTTGCCCGTTACGCTTTTACATGGTATTCAGCAACGCATAAAATCGTATCACATTATTATTGAAAGTGTTGATTTTCGTATGCAAGAGCTGCTAAAAGGTAAGGCTCATTTTTTAAACTTATTAAAACAACCGCTGCATCACGATTTATTATTTATCTTAATTTCTAGCTTACCGCCAGAGCACATGAATCAGTTGTTTATGTTTGTACAACAATATCTGCCAGAAGACCTCACCACTAAAACGCCCGATGGCAACATCATTAATGTATGTGCTTTTTTTCAACAAAGTAATATGGACGTGGCTTTTTTAATTGAAAAATCTAAAGTTTATTTAGACTTATATTACACATCTAACAAGCCTGTTATTAAAGAAATCACGCAACATAAAACCAGTGAATATTTAATAAAGATTTTGCAAAACAGCAAAGCCATGCAAGATACGCTTACTAATATTCAAACCATGAAACAAGCGCAGATAGACTTGCGATTAGCGCTATACAACATGCTTCTTAAGCACTTCGACCAACTGTTAACATGACACGCGCTTACTTCGACAACAACGCTACCACGCCTGTTGATCCTAAAGTGGCACAATTTGTTACCGAGCATCTAAATGTATTTGGCAATCCGTCTAGTTTGCATCAAACAGGCAGAGCCGCCAAAGAACTGCTAGAAAATGCACGCAACCAATTAGCGATTGCTATAGGCGCTCATTACGATCAGCTACTGTTTACTAGCTCTGGTTCTGAGGGTAATAATCAGGTCATTCAAAGTGTGCTATTTCAAACGCTTTTAGATAAAAAACCCAGGCACATCTTATTAAGTCCTTTAGAGCATTCTAGTATCCGTATTAGCGCACAACGTTTAACCCAATTTGGTATTGACGTGTCTTATTTTCCGGTACTGCCTTCTGGCGTTATCGACTTAGAGGCCTTGCCTACGCTATTAAAACCGCATACGGCTTTGATTTCTGTAATGATGGCCAATAACGAAACCGGTATTTTGCAACCGATACAAAAACTTGTAGAACGCACTCAAAATCACCCTTGCTTGGTTCATACAGACGCTGTGCAAGCGTTTGGTAAATACACGGTAGATGTAGAGGGATTAGGCGTTGATTTTTTAACACTTTCTGCACATAAAACGTATGCCCCAAAAGGCGTTGGTGTTTTGTATACTAAAAACCACAAACAACTTCACGCATTAATCGCGGGCTCTTCTCACGAAAAAGAATTACGCGCTGGTACCGAAAATGTTGTATTCAATGCGGCTTTTGGCTTTGCTAGCACATTATTTGAACCCGATTTTAACCAAGCTTATTTTTTGGCACACTATAAAACGATGCAAAACGAATTAACGCTGCTTTGTCCAAGTGCTGTGTTTCATTCTAATCCACAAATAGGACTGCCTAATACGCTTTGCGTTGGGTTTCCCGGATTTAATGGGCAATCTATTGCCATGAACTGTGATCTTGAAGGAATTGACGTGTCTACAGGCTCTGCTTGTTCGTCTGGCTCTATCGAGCCGTCGTCTGTTTTAGCCGCCATGGGGGTATCTGACACCCTTAATACGAGTACCATTCGTATTAGTATGGGGCGGTTTACTTCGGACAAAGACATCCAAAAACTACTCGTCGTATTAAGATCAGTTTTAAAAGCGTAAGTCGTACGCTATAATTACGTTATGCCCCGACCCTTACGAATTGAATACCCAGGCGCTTGGTACCTCGTTAAGAACGTAGTTTCTAACGGTAAAAAGCTGGCCCTATCAGATTCTCACCGCATGTTATTTTTAACTGTGCTTCAAGAAACGTGCGAGTTATATAGCATGACCTGTCATGGTTTTGTTTTGTTAGATAAAGAATATTTACTAATTGCACACACACCGTTAGGTAACATTAGCCATGCTATAAGGCACTTAAATAGTGTGTATAGCCAACGATTTAATACCCATTCAGGGCAAACAGGGCCCTTATTTAAAGGGCGTTTTAAATCGGTTTTGTTTGATGCGCAAGACTACTTACTTAGAATTACGCGTTATTTACATCAAGTGCCTTCTCTTAAAAAGAAAGTAACCTTTCCAGCTTCGTATACATGGTCTAGTTATTCTAGCTATATAGGTAAAGCACCTCTGCATAAAGCACTTACCACAAAAACAGCCCTACAATACCTATCAGCAGCGCAACCTGCAGCGGCCTACAAACAGTACGTAGAAACAACATATGATAAAGATATGGTTGCATGGTTTACCAGTAAAAAGTTAAAACCAATTTTAGGTTCTAAAGAATTTTTAATGACCGTTCAAAACTACCAAAATAGCCAGCCCACTACACCCTCTGCACCTAGTATGGATATTTTAATTAAAAGTGCAGCCTCTGTTTTAAACGAGTCGATTGATGACATTTTAATAAGTCGACGTGGTCGTAACAATCAACAACTGGGACGGACTGTTGCCATGTATTTGTGCAGACATATTGGGCAGCACCCCATTAAAGACATTGCGAATCAGTTTAACGTTACGCACGAATCTGCTGTTTCTGTGAGATTAGCGCGGTTTCAAAAAAGTCTCAGTAACGACCCTAAGCTACAGTCTAAACTTCGCCTTTTAAAACAAACCATTGGTAAGTTTCAGGTGTCCACTTAAAAAGATTTTTTAGCGTTTGGGGGGACCTAACAAGTAAGGGTTTTTTAAGCCGGCCTGAATGGCGTCAATTGCGTAACTTTCTTTATATAGCTTTTTCATTTGTTGCTTCACAATAATGGCCTGTTGCAGCTCAAACTGAGTAGATACCATGGGGTTAACAGGGCTATCCCTGGCAATCATGTGTATTCTTCTAATAAATTTATGATGATTTTTTAGTTGCTCGCCGCCCACCCCATTTCTTAATAACTTACCCGACTCAGCCCAAGTAACGACTTGTTTATAGGCAGCAGAAGCATGTTGCTTAGGTGGAAACGAGAACAAACTTCTTGGCCCCAAATCGTTTAAAACTTGCATTCTTTTTTGCTTTGATTCTTGAATAGATATAGGCATATGGGCAAGTAAACTCGCCACCTCTTTATTGTCTTCCAATAACAAAGATAAAAAAAGGCTATCTTGCTTTCTGTGGGTACAAAGCCCGCCATTTACACCTTCAAACCGTTTAGCTACCGACTGTATTCTTAAAAAAGAACTATCTACCCCCCCATGCTCTCGGCCGCCCATCAACATCAGCTGTAGCATCAAATGATCCACCTCTTTTCTTGAGTAAAGAGGCTCACCCATTTTTTGTTTAGTAAACGACGATAGTTGCTGCTTATAGTCGCTTAAATAAGTTAGCCTTGTTTTACCTGATTTTGGATCTTTTAAATTAATTTGAGAGAGGATGTCACCAGGTTTAAAGCTAAAAACGGCTACCTCAAAGGCCGTTTTCGATTTTGCTGTATGTGCTGTAATGGCTTTAAACCCAGATAAATTTACTGGGGCATAACACCCTTTTTCTTGATTCATTCTCACAACCTTCCCGTGAAGGCTTAAATATCTAGCTGGATGCATCCCTCTAATTTTCTTACAGTGTCAAAACGTTACTTAATCTCTAATAACTTCACTTCAAAAACCAATGTGGTGTTGGGTCCAATTAATGCACCTGCGCCAGATTGGCCATAAGCTAATTCAGCTGGAATAGTGAATTCCCATAAATCGCCTACTTTCATATACTGAAGACCCTCTGTCCATCCTGGAATCACTTGGTTTAATTTAAATGAAGCAGGCTCGTTACGTGCATAAGAACTATCAAATACAGTGCCGTCTATTAACGTACCTTTATAATGTACGCTTACCGTGTTGCTTTCTTTTGGTGATGTACCACCAGATCCTTTTGATAATACTTTATACTGAAGGCCACTTTTAAGTGTAACCACTCCTGCCTTGTTTTTATTGGCGGCTAAATACGCAGCGCCATCTGATTGATTTTTTTCTGCTAGCACAGCGATACCTTCTTGTTGTTTTTTAATTTGCTCTTCTTGAAAAGTGATTAATATTTGTTGCATGTTTTCTGTTGTTAACTCACCTTTTCCAGTTAGCGCATCTTTTAATCCTGCGGCTACCAAATTGGCGTTTACCGATAATTTTTGAACCTTTAATGTTGTTCCGATGCTATGGCCCACCGAATAACTTTCTTTAGATTCTTTTGTGTCTAATGTTACTTGTCCGGCATTACAGGCCGTCATAAACAACAAACTAACAGCTAAAATAGCGTGATGATATCTCATGTATTTCTCCCATTTTTTTATTTTTCAAATATTATAATAACATATAAAACTTGGCTAGCTTTTTAGGCGATACACCACAGTAGTAAGCCGCTTGCATCCACATGTTTTTTAACGTTCGGGCTACAACGCCTTCTGCTTCCCAACGTCTTGGCGACGTGGTTACGCGTAACCGACTTATTTCTATAGGTACCTGCTTCTTTTTAACCTGATGCATCAGCATAATATCTTCCATAATAGGTACGTCTTCAAAACCACCTATTTCATTAAATACATCTTTTTTTATAAAAATAGCTTGGTCGCCAAACGGTATTCGGGTAAGCCTAGACCTTATATTGGCCGCTTTTTCGATAAACCTAAATCGTTTTTTGGGATTGTCTATTGCCAAGTCGAAAGCGCCGGCTTTAGCTGTGCCTGATAATAATCGGTTTATTTCTAAAATGGCGTTTTGTGGCAACAACGTATCGGCATGTAAAAACAATAAAATAGAGCCCGCAGCCAACGATGCACCATGGTTCATTTGACGCGCACGTCCTTTTTGAGAGGTTACACATTGAATACGTGGATTTTGAACGTGCGAAATCGTACAGCCTAATTCAGAACCGTCTACCACTATAATATCTGAAAGGCCCTCTAGCGCCAACAATGGAGCGAGACAGCTGCCTATTTTTTTTTCTTTATATACAGGAATTATCACAGATATCATGATGCGCCTTTATTAGAAAACAGATATTTAATGGTGACATTAAACGCCTGTAGTTTTGTTCCACAACACTACTTGTAGGCGTGACGAAAAGTAACATTGATACCGCTTACAAAGGTCAGCTACAACAGGGCTTACTTTTAAATAGGCCTCACGATTATCTGCTGCAGGCATTAAGAATAAACGCTCTGTATTAGGGCTAAAATCGGCCAAGGCTTCTTTTACATCGGCTTCGTTTTCTACCACAAATTTAAATATGGCTTTTTCGGATGTGTTACACCACGCTATAACAGACGGGTTAAATCGTCTTTCTAGTGGCATGCCACTGTTTTTTAATTTTGGGCTAACGTTATATTGAGACACGTAAGCATCAAAGGCTTCTTTAGGCATTACAGTGCCGTTGGTTTCTATTTCTATATAAGGACAAATACCTAATTGATTTTGAAGCCAGTCTAAAAATAAAATTAAGGCCTCTTGATGTAATAATGGTTCGCCACCTGTAATCACTAAGTGAGCGTGTATTTTTAAGGCGTCCCAAGCTCCGTTTTTTTGCCATTCTTGCTTGATTTCGTCGTATGTCATGTCTTGGCCCTTTAGCCATACTTCTGTGGTATCACATCGCCATGTAGCACCGTTATCTAGTTGTTTTGTTTTAACGGTATTTAATCCACCACAGGTTAAGTTGCACCCTTTAAGTCGTAAAAACACGGCGGGTGTTCCGGCTGTGGGGCCTTCACCCTGAAGTGAGTAAAACGTTTCGCTTACAGTTAACATGGCAATCCTTTTGGGCTATCATTAGACTATATGAGAGTTATTATCACCGAAAAACCAAGTGTAGCCAATGATATCGCCAAAGTATTAGGCATTACCACCAAAAAAAATGGCTACTATGAGGATAACAACACCGTTATTACATGGGCCTTTGGTCATTTAGTGACGTTAATTGATCCCGATCAATACGACGACAAATACAAATCTTGGATGCTAAACGACTTACCTATATTACCTATCGAATTTCAAAAAAAAGTAGTAGAAAACGATGGGGCTTCCAGACAATTTGAAACCATCAAACAATGCCTCCTGCATAAAGACGTAACAGACGTTGTATGCGCAACAGATGCAGGGCGTGAAGGCGAGCTTATCTTTAGGTTTATATATGAGCACGCTGGCTGCCAGGTACCCATTCAACGCCTTTGGATATCGTCTCAAACCGATCAGGCCATTAAAGAAGGGTTTGCTAACTTAAAACCTGGGGCCGATTATGAAGCACTATTTGATTCTGCTGTGTGTAGAAGTGAAGCCGATTGGTTAATTGGCATGAATGCTACGCGTGCTTATACCATCAAATTTTCTAGAGGGGCCGGCGTCATGAGCGTGGGTCGTGTGCAAACACCCGTTTTAAAAATGATCTGCGATCGTTACGACGCCTACAGTAGTTTTAAACCCGAAACATTTTACGAATTATTCGCCACAATTAATCATGAAAATGGCACATTTAAAGCCAAGTGGTTTTGTAAAAAAGACGACCGTTTATTTGATAAAAGCAAAGCAGAAACGCTATTAGAATCGCTTCAAAAACAATCTACTGGCACTATTTTATCGTTAACCGAAAAAGAAAAAAAAGAGCAGCCGCCATTACTATACGATTTAACCGAACTGCAAAAAGACGCCAATAAAAAGTTTAAATTTTCGGCAGACAACACATTAAAAATTATGCAGGACTTATACGAGCGCCATAAAGTGCTAACTTACCCCAGAACATCGTCTAGATATTTAACAAAGGACATGGAGCCTAAGTTAAAAGAGCTTATAGAAAACGTGGGTAAAATAGACGCCTATAAACCGTTTGCCGATACGCTATTAGAAGCGCCTAAAATTATCACGTCTAAGCGTATTATCGATGACAAAAAAGTAACCGATCATCACGCTATTATCCCTACAGATAAACAGGCTAACTTAAGCCAAATGAGTGATGAAGAACGTAAGATATTTGATTTAGTGATGAAACGTTTTTTATCGGTATTTATGCCGCTTTGTTTAAAAGATTTCACCGAAATTATTGTGGGTATAGACGACCAAACCTTTAAGACAACAGGTACCGTTATGAAACAACCCGGTTGGCGTGGGGTTTATGGCGTAGAAGATGAAAAAGACGCCGACCCATTACTACCCATCGTGCAAAAAGACGATGCTATTATACCTGCCAAAATTGACCTTAATACGGGTAAAACAAAAGCGCCGCCCCTACATACTGAAGCCAGTATTTTGTCTGCAATGGAAACAGCTGGGAAAACGATAGAAGACGAAGATTTAAAAGAGGCTATTAAAGATTGCGGACTCGGCACTCCGGCCACAAGAGCCTCTATCTTAGAGCGCTTGATTCAGGTAAACTATATCGTACGAGAAAAAAACAGATTGTCGCCCACAGAAAAGGGACACTATTTAATTGCCAACATACACGACGACGCGTTGGTTTCTGCCGAGTTAACAGGAAACTGGGAAAAGAAACTAAACGATATGGCACAAAATAACTACAAGAGGGAAGATTATATGGAAGAAATTAAAGAATTTGCATCATCAATTGTAGACGACGTTAAAGCAGCCGAATCGCCCGGCGTATCTCCCGACCAAAAAGTATTGGCCGATTGCCCGTTATGCGAAAAAGGTAAAATTATAGACACCCCAAAATCATTTGGATGCAGTAACTGGAAATCAGAAAATTGCACATTTGCCATCTGGAAGCAGATAGCAGGTAAACCCATAACAGAAAAAATAGCCCTAACGCTTTTAGCCGATGGAAAAACAGAAGAAATAACCGGATTTAAAAGCAGAGCCGGAAAAGACTTCAACGCCAAACTAAAATTAGTAGAAGGCAAAGTAGCCTTTGATTTTACCGACAAAACGTTTGGAAAATGCCCCGTATGTAAAGAAGGTGAAGTAGCCGAAACAGCTAAAGCGTACTCGTGTTCTAACTGGAAAGAAACCAATTGTAAGTTTGTAATATGGAAACTAATTGCCCAAAAAGCCATTACCGAAAAAGACCTTAAAGCCTTACTAGAAAAAGGTATTACAGAAGAAATTAAAGGATTTAAAAGCAGAGCCGGAAAAGATTTTTCTGCCGCTTTAGAATTAAAAGATGGCAAAGCAACGTTTAAGTTTTCTTCGTAAAACATTTTTTGTAAAACTTATCAGCATTGCCTTTGTGGTGGGTAGCACATTGGCTCTGTTTTCTGGTTTCTTCTCTAAACCAGATTACACCTTTAGCGATACCAAAACAATTAAGTTGCCCATTTCTGAAGTGTGGCAAATTTTAGAAAACGACGACAACCACCCGCTGCATAGAAGCCAGATGACGAGAGGTGTTGATATAGCTTACACCACAATTTCTCAAACAAAACCTACAAACATGGTGCTAGCCTGCACCATTCCTCATTACAAATTTAAAGCCCAGTGGAACTATCAACTAGAAGAGGTATCAGGTACAGAAACACGTGTAACCATTACAGAAACATCTAGTGTTAATCATTATGGCTTTAGATTATTACTAACCTTTATTGGTAGACACTCTATAGTTAAGCAAGAATTTAGAGCCCTAGAAAAGATACTATAAACATCACATGAGCACGGCAGCAGACTATATAAAACAAGCCGAAGACTGGGCAAAAAACGAACGTCCAAAAAAAGCTATAGAAGCTTATGAACAGGCTATAGCGTATTTAGTTAAACAACCTACTACCAGTCAAACCCAACTACAAATGGCTACCTGCTTTCAAGAGCTTGGTCATCTTTGGCGATTACTAGGTAACAATAAACATACCGGCTCTAATTATAAGAAGTCATTAGATTTATACGTTGCGGCACATAGAGATGCTCCGCATGAAGATACGGCTACAGCTACGTTTTTAATAGGCTCTTTTTTATCGCAAATTTGGAAGGTGGTGCCAGCTATCGATTATCTAAAAAAAGCGCACGCCATGATGGCTACGCTACATGGTGCAGATCATACATACACAACAGGTATTGCAGCACATTTAGAACAAGCCATTAAAAAACAATCAGAATTCAAATAAACGTTTAATAGAAAAAAGCTTGTGTAATGGTGTAGTTTTTATCGGCCTGATGATGTTCATCTAGGTACTTAATAAACGCTTTTTCTGGGGTTATTTTTAAAAACACAAACGCAGCCATAATAAACCATGGGTTTGGCACACCTATAGCCGAAGACACCTCTGCTAGGGGGCATTTGGGGACATAGTCGTTATGCGCTAATTGTAAAATTTCTTTATTATTATGCTTAAGCTTATACACTACATCAGGCTGGTTTTTAGGCTCAAATATAACATCTATTATGGTTTCGCCTTGCGAAATTTGAAAGGGTGTTCCCGGAAAAAACACGCCTGTTTCGTTAATGGTTTCTCCGTTTTTTATGGTTACTGTGTATTGTGCGTTACTCATGTTTTTTATCCTACCTATATCTATTTGGAATACGTTTTTTATTTTTGTTTCTGCGTCTATTCTTTTTTATAACTTTTTTATTAACTACTTTTTTGTTCACTACTTTCGTAGTTCGCCTCGGTTGAGAATCGCCAAACATAAACATCATGCCAATAGTGCCTTGCAACGGCGTTACGGTTAAACCACTGGTATCGTCTGCAATAGACTTATACGCAGCTTCACTAAAAATAGCCAAGTCGTGGCCTACTTTTAGCAGCACCCCTGCTTTAGCGCCATAAAATAAATTTTTTGTATCAAAGCCATCACTCATCCAAGCCAATCCCGCTTCAGCCCCAATGTAAGGCCAAGCGTTGCTGTCGTTTTTAACAATAAATGTACCACCCAAAGATACAGGAATCATTTTTAAGTCAGCATCTGTACTTGTTTGGCCATTCGCCTGAAGGTATTCGCCTGTTACATCTACACTAATACCAGAATATGAAATAAGGCCTATTCGGGCTTTTACAGTGGGCGCACTTGAAAAGTCGTCTGTAAACGCACTGTACCCTGCGCCGCCACCTACAAACAGTGTTTGTGCTGTTGCTACGGTGCTTAATAGGGCTAAGTAAAGTATGGTTGTTTTTAATTTATACATCATGCCGAGATCTCCTTGGCTTTGTTTTATTTATTAATTAGAAACGTATTTTATCATTATTGTGGTTAGATTAAAATTCAACCAATTGGAAACCGTTATAAAAGAAGTTACTATATATAAAAAACAGAAAAAAGGCTTTCACAATGCGAAAAATAATAGCTACTTTAGCAGAGCTTTATCCACTCATCCATGAACTCGATAATGCCAATGATGATTGTGCTAGCGATTCCAGTGTAGACTCTGACGATGAAGAATTTGGCATTACGACGCTAACAAGCAAGGTAACAAATACCTTTGATACCACGATGAGAACGATCTCAACTGAAGTGCTTATGAAAAGTGATGACGTAGAAGTCTCGTTAACGGACATAGAAACCTCGCCAGGAAAGTACTTTATCGCAAATTTTAGAGGCGATAGTTATGGCCCCAACTTTATACCTAATCATCCAGCACGAAGACGCCATGTTAAAGCGGCTGTTAATGACACGTATTCAGGCCGCCCTAATGCCTACAACTCACAACTTTTGTATGGTGAAGCAAAAGTTGTCGCAGGGGCAAGACGCCCACTTGAAACACGTATTAAAGGTTTATTAGGCTCGTTTTCCGAAGGCACACCTTTATTTAGTGCAAAAAAAATTCAAAGCTACAAAAATCCAAGCTCTTGTAAAAAAGCCATAGAAGCTGCAGGCGACAAAAAAGGGAACCCGTATATTTCAACAACCAAAACACCCGAAACTGCATATAGATACGGATCTAGTAGCTTAAATCCAAAGTATGCGGATAAAAAACCAAAACATAGATTATTAGGTTTAACTACTGTGTTTTTTACAGAAGCCAATACATATGTTGCGGCCCCTAAAGCCGATGTTCAAACGCTAGGTTTAACAGGAAAAAGTGCAGTAGAATGGGACAACGAAGAAGTGATGTTTTTAGGTAAAATAAACAAAGAACACGTAGCAGCAAGAATCCCTATTTCAGTCCCTAACTTTAATCAAATCAATACGGAAAAGTACCAAAAATTTTATGGCTTCGGTGCAAACTTCAAAAAACGAGCCCCCAAAGGCGAAACATTGTCTGACAAAACAAAAAAAGAAACCACCATGCTGGCACATGCCCAAATAGCTTGGGGCGTTGCCGAAACAGCAGTTAGACGAAAGGGAAACGACTGTGAACTGCTTTATGTGGATCATGCCGGAAAATTCAAAAAAGTGTCTTGGTTTAAAACCCAAGCTCAACTAAACGAAAGAGACCACTGGTAAATAAAGGTTACGCCACCAAAACAAAATCAATCGGATAAATCACCTTTACTCTAACAGGCTCACCAGCCTTTATAAACGGCTCGAAGCGTAGTTTTCTCACAGCTTTAATAGCGTTCTCTTCAAAACCGAACCCTTCTTTTGATGAAAACACGACTACTGCCGATATAACACGGCCTTTTTTATTAGCGACTACTGTTATGTCATCTACGTTAATTTTGGCTTTGGCTACGGCTATGGGGGTGCCTTTAATCACTACTTTTCCGGTTAGAGTTTCTGCCCGCGTAGTAGAGCTTAATAGTATGCATAGACAAAAACTTAAAACCCATTTATTTATCATTTGCACATATTACAACACAAGCAGCCCTCCTCCAAATAGGCCCTTAATTTTTTATAAAATGGGTTTCTCTAAATCAGAAAAGAAAGCCGCAGGATGGAGTAACCGTGCTTTTCGAGCATATAACGACCACTTTGTCTGGCTCACCCTTTTTTAAACCCATTAATTGAATGGGCTGTAAAAACGGATAGTCTGGGCTCTCTCATCTGCCCCTAAAGTAATTACTGATATATGAGAGCATGGCTCTTGTTTGCTTTAAATTTCCTGTGGCTACGGGTGTATCTGTTAGTGTAGAGGCACCTAGCTTCTTACCAGAAGCTTTTCTATTCGGCTGTTCATCTGCAATTTCTAAAATAGCCTGTATGTATTTAAGCATTCGCCTGGTCATCATGGTGTTTTGCCGGCCCTCTTTATTTTCCAATAATCTTTCATCAACACTGGTTTCTGTTTCTACCCCGTCTTTTTGGCGACGATATGTTTCGGTATTACCCTTCACCTCTGCTAAATATTGAGAAGAGGCAATAAATTGTGGCGGCAACTTTTCTACCACCGAAATACGCGCCGCATCTTTTTCTCCTGCCTCAAACAATGTAAATACATTATCTTTCCCCATTTTTAGTAATTTCGCCAAATCTCTTGACGTAAACGATCCACATGTAAAGCCATCTTTTTGACGCGTGGACGCAACTAACCGCACATCATCATTTGGGTTATTAAAGGCCCCCTCCAAATCTGATATGACTTCAAAATTATCGTGTACCCCCTCGTCACTGCCCAATGAATCCAAAACCAATACCTTAATCGATATCGGGTTGTCTTTTCCATATTCAACTACTATTGGGTAATAATGACCTAAGTTAGTATCATTTATTACACTCAATTGAGTAGTACCCCTATGGATCTCTCTTGCTTTTTTGCTAAACAAAGTATTGGCCAACCCCTTAGGGTTACCCTTTTCACAATCAATATTTTTACTTTTATTGTTAATTTTATCCGCTTCAGGTACTTCATGAATTTCTATCGGTTTAGTGTTAACGTTAAACCCATTAGTGCCATGTTTACCAACCGCTCTTTCTATCAACATACCAACACTCAAGTCTGTCAATTTTAACCAATAATTAACATCTTCGCTATTTTTCTTACTTCTTGTACTAATATCTAATAAAGCATCTTCACCTGTGCTTATTGAACTAGCTTCCAATAAACGCCCCACTATATTTACTTTGTCTACAGTAGGTATAGCCAACTGTCTCACTTGGCCAACAAAATTCGCCTTCTCTTTATTGCCCTCTAACGTCGTCCCTAACTAATCAATCAATTGATTTTGACACGGGGCCGCCTCTGTTTCAAACACCATTAGTTTGGCCAATTCTTTGCCCCCATTATTATCTATAGCATCCAAAGCTTGTGTGACTTTATCAGCCGAAAGTTCATCTCCAGACGATAGTGTTTCAAATTGCGACAATATTGTTAAAAATAGGGCTACTTCTTCTTCGCTACTAGGCACCTTATCTGCCATCATCCTAAACAATGCATTGCTTAAATCCACCAAAGCTTGATTTTCAGCTGAATGCGCCAGCATGGGGCTAAACGCCCCTACACCAACTTCAATTTTTTGATCTAAAAACGACAGTGCTACATCAACCTGCCCATCATCATTTTGAATTTCTGATGGGACTATCTGCTCTGGAACCACAAAAATAGATTGCGGCACTGGTGGTGGTGGCGGAGGTGCTGCCGGGGCTGTAAACCTAGGTTTTCGTTCTATTGATTCTTCTTTTATTTGAGGGGGTGGTAGTGGTGGGATCATAGGGGCGTTATGTTTCACACTAGCAGCGTCGGCATTTTCTGACGGCAGTGATTGCCTCCGGTTTTCTTGTTCGCCTTCATTCTGTCTTTGTAGCCCGCTAGAAGGTGGTATAGACGGTGTCTTTCCGATTGAGCTATTCATTAAACACGTCTTTTATTGCGTCTATCATAGATAATTTATACCTATTAAACCCAAATTTTAAACATGCTTTTTTATAAAATGAGGTATAGTCAACTTATGGCCTTATTGAAATTGGTTTCTCTAGATCAGCAAAAAAAAATTCCGGATGGATTAGCCATTCTTTTGGATCTTGCAATAGATGCATTGTCTGACTCGCCTTTTTTTAAACCCATTAACTGCACTGGGTGTAAAAACTCGGTATCTCAAGCATTTGCTCAAGCTGGAAGTTGTGCAACATGCAGAGAACAAATGCCTAATGATGGTAAAAACAACAATGCACCTTTGGATCAATTGGCATGCGAAATTATTGTGCCGTTTATTGAAAAGGAGTTACCTGACGAAGTGACCCATTTGTATCACGACACTAACCAACATAAAAATGTCGCCTATACGGCTACAAATGCTAAAGACATTCTTAAACAATGGAACAAAGTGTTGCCGACCTTATCAGCAGCTGCCCAATCGTTTATAGGGGCCGCGCGCCCCCAATCTGCACTTGCCTATCTTAAAGAAAAAACAACGGCCATAAAAACTGAAGTTGAATCTACGCTTAATGTAAAAAAAACAGCTTTAGCGCCCCATATTTACGAATTAGAACAGTTGGTCGCCACTTGTTTAGAAAAAGACCCGCGCTACTATTTTGCTTTAGCTACCAGTGACTGGTACTCTGGGGCGGCGCTTATGTTATCCAACAAAAAAGAAGCCATAGCGCCTTTCGAAAAGGCACTCAGCCATTGTTATCACGGTTTAATTCTATTATCCATCTACCAAGTTCAAGAAAAAACCACAAAAATGGACGCCACACTTTATCCCATAATAGACAAAGCCATATCAACCCATATTAAATTAACAAGCACACCTGTTAAAAACAAATTCTACCATTTTGTAAAAGCTAGCTTACTGTGCAACCTTAAGCTCAAACTATTGTCTCGTGCTAACGGATCTCTATCAGAAAAAGATAAGGGGTATACTCGTGATCAGCTAAATATGGTACTAAACCTATGTGAAACAGAGCTAAAAAAAGCAGTACCCCCATTTGAAATAACCCCAGCCACTTGCTTAAACGACACAATACAGCAGTTACTTGATCAGTATCCCGATCAGATCGATCAAAGCTCTATTTTTAAAAACATCAAAGAAACGTTTTATGTCTCGTCTTGACCTCTATTCATTAACACTTTACCGGTACGAACTATCTCTAAAATTCCGTAACTTTTAACAGACTCTATACACAGGTCTACCTCTTTTGTATCGCCTGTTACCTGTATTAACACAGTTTTATCCGTAATATCGATGGTTTGAGCGGTGTGATAATGCGTTACTATTTGCAAAATATCGCTACGGGTTTTGTCTGTTAGCTTTACTTTTATTAAGGCTAATTCTTTTTCTATAGTGGTTGTTGGGTCGTGTTCGCTGGCGTGTATAACGTCTATTAACTTGGCTACTTGTTTGATTATTTGGTCCAACGTTTCTGGGTCGCCACCTGCTGTTATCGTCATCCGCGAAAATCGGCCATCTAAAGCAGCCGACACAACAAGTGAGTCGATATTGTAGCCACGTCTGGCAAAAATAGCAGATATTCTACTTAGTACACCTGGGTTATTAGACACTAAAATACTAATGGTGTGCATTGCTTGCATATTAGGTACTTCCTTTTGGCTTGGCCATTTTTGTTTTTGGGGCTTCTAAAATCATATCTTCTGCTGGGGCGCCTGCCGGAATCATCGGAAATACATTGTCTTCTTTTACGACTTCAGCGTGAATAATGCAGGGGCCGTCATTGTATGCTAATGCTTTTTTAAGTACCTTTTCTACATCGGCTCCGCGCTTAATACGAAAGCCTTTAATGCCATATGCTTGGCCTAGTTTTACAAAGTCAGGGTTACCTACTAAATCTACGCCACTTAAGCGGTTATCGTAAAATAGGCCCTGCCATTGCCTTACCATGCCTAGGTATTTGTTATCTATTATCACTATTTTAATAGGCAATTTATGTATGGCTGCTGTGGCTAGTTCGCATAATGTCATTTGAAAACCACCATCGCCCGCTATTGTTAATACGGTTTCTTTTGGGCATGCCATTTGAGCGCCAATTGCAGATGGTAAACCAAAACCCATGGTGCCCGCGCCACCAGATGAAATCCAATGTTTAGCGTGTTTTGTTTTGTAAAATTGAGCAGCCCACATTTGATGTTGGCCTACGTCTGTTGTTACGATTGCCTCGCCGTTTGTTAGCTGGCTGCACATGTCTATTACATGTTGGGCTTTTAGGCCGCCATGCACTTTATATTTAAGTGGGTATTTCTTTTTGTTTTTGGCCACTTCTTTTATCCAGTCGGCTGTTTTTAATGGCTTGGCTAACTTGTTTAGTTCGTTTAATACTAACTTGGCATCGCCTACTACCGATACGTCTGGCGTTATTATTTTGTTAATTTCTGCTGGGTCTATATCTATATGTAGTTTTTTAGCATTGGGGCAAAACTTTTGTAAATTAGCTGGCGTTATTCTGTCGTCCCATCTTGAGCCAATCGAAAAAATAACATCGCAGCCTACTACGGCTTTGTTGGCATAGGCTGTGCCGTGCATGCCTAACATGCCCATCGATAACGCGTGGTCTTCTGGAAACGCGCCTTTACCTAATAACGTCGTTACTACAGGTACGTTCATGGTTTCTACTAATTTGAAAAGTTCTTTTTCTGCACCCGAAATAACACAACCGTGCCCGGCCAAAATTAAGGGGCGTCTGGCTGTGGATAAAACAGACCAAATTTCTTTTATAGAATTAATATCGCCGTTTGTTGCATATGTATACCCAGGTAAATTTCGTTCTTGATCTAGCGATGCTGTAAAATCGTCTTTTTCCATTACGTTTTTAGGTAGGTCCAATAAAACGGCGCCGGGTCTGCCTGTTGTGGCAATATGAATGGCTTCTTTTACAATACGTGGCACGTCGTTGGCTTCTTTTACTAAGTAGCTGTGTTTTACTACTGGCATGGTAATACCAACTACATCTGCTTCTTGAAACGCGTCTTTACCTAAATTTTGCGTAATCGTTTGTCCACATAATACTAAAATAGGCACAGAATCCATTTGTGATGTTAATAGGCCTGTAATGGTATTTGTAGCCCCTGGGCCACTGGTTACTAACACCACGCCAATTTTGCCAGAAGCACGTGCATAGCCATCAGCCATATGGCAGGCCCCTTGTTCGTGACGGGTTAATACAAACTTTATCTTAGAATCGTATAACGCATCAAATATTGGTATAGCGGCCCCACCAGGATGTCCAAATATAACCTCTACACCTGCATTTTCTAAGCATGCCACCAAAGCATTTGCTGCGTTTCTAATTTTTTTTGTCATTTTTACAACTCATTTTATTATTTTTTATCAAAGTTATGACAGAATACTCTATTTTTGAGTTTTTTTAAACCAACGCACGCTCACCCCCCTCTCCCGAAGCTACTACTTAGTTAGTTTAATATCCATATTTTTTAGATAGCTATCTAAATAGGCTATCCACTTTTGGATAGTTGGCTTGTCTTTGTTTTGTGCGGCTTTCTCTATGGAATCGCCTAGTGTTGAAATCGATTTAAAGCCGTATAAGGCGCCAGAACTTTTCATGCTCTTGCCTATGCGTTCACATTTGATAAAGTCGCCTTCTTTTAGAGCCCCCGTTAAAGACATCACGTTTTCTTGGCGATGCTTTAGATAAAGAGGCACTATGTCTTCAAACATTCTATTAATGTGTACTATAAATTCGCTCATACTAGTTAAGCTAATTGTAACTTAATGATAAGATGATTTAAATCTTAACTTGGGGATCAGCATGTCTTCACCACACGTTTACATTCACACTTGTAGCTATCAACAGTATAAACAGCATGCGTTTTGGAAAACGCTTTGCTTAACTAGCCAGCGGTCTTGTAGAAGCACTATGGTTATTGTGCCAACGCCACAAATGCGACAAAGCGTGCAGCAATTTTTAACCACTCACCATCACTTATCGTTAATTCCTGAAGTTATTACGCTAGACCAACTTTTGCTTACTGCCTATCCCGGAAACAGCACGGTTGCACCTGGGTTAGAGTCGCTTATTTTAAATGCTGTGCTTGAAAAAGAGCCAGACGACTTACCGGGTTTAGAGTCTTTGCATCAGTTTGCTGGGTTTAATACTAGTTTTTTAGATTTTTATAAACATGCTGTTTATCATTTGTTAACGCCAGCTGCTATTAAAAAAGCGTTTAGCCGACACCAATTGGCCGATACGTTAACGCATGTGATGGCCGAATTTTCTAAGGGCCTTTCTAAATTTGCTCCTGGGCATTTTTACCCAACCGTACAGCATCATTTACAGCATAATTTTAGAGACCTTAAGTCGGCGCTGCAAAACACGCATTGCTATGCTATTGGGTTTCATCCGGCTTCTCCGCTTGAACGGCTTGCTTTAAAAAAGTGTGGGGATTACGCTAAAAGCTTCACGCTTTTTTCACCTACCGATACAGGGGAAACACCGTTGGTAAACGCCTTAAAGTATGCGTTTCCGCAGGCTGTTTGTAGCCACGATGCTACGGCTTCTACGCCTGCCAAAATCAATCATACTAAGCCCGCCAACGAGCACGACGAAATCGCCATGGTAGTTGATCGCATTTGTGGGCTTTTAGATGCAAAAACGGTTAACGTGTCTGATATTGCAGTTATTTCGCCCAACCCCACTTACACGCAACAACTTCAAAAACGTTGTCACGCTTTTGGTATGGCCATTACCAGTAGTAACAACGTGGGGCAACAAACACCTTGGGTGCAATGGGTTCAAGATATTGCTAACGCACTTAACTGTAGCCATTGGCAGCAGGGTATTCATCAATTGGGTCAGGTATCTTTTTTGAAACAACTTACTATTAATAAACACGTGGTTACGGTGCAGCCCCACTATATTGATTTCTTTTTAAAAACAATGCCTCAAGCCTGCACGCTTTTAGACGCTGCGCATCATATTGAACATGCGTTTCAGCTGTTTTCTCGGCAGCTTCAAACCATGCCAGATAGTATGCCTTTTGAGTCGTTAGACACGCTTATCCAACAACGGGATGTCTTATTGGTTTTAATTAAAACATACAGGGCACTTTCTGAAGCGTCTGATGGATTAGCAGTATCTGACTGCCTGGTTAATTTCTTAAAAAATAATTGTTTCTTTGATGATAACTTTATGAAAAACACCCCACAGCATGCAGCGCTTATTAGTGGTTATTATTTGCTTCAGCAGGCACTGCCTCAGTTTAGTTCGCTTTATACGGGTTTGTTTGATCAGTTTAAGTTAGCTCTATTTTTTGAATATTTTATTGTTTTTTTACAGCAGGTATCGCCAACTAAGCCACCTGTTACTAAGCAAGCTTTGTCTGTTTACACTAAAACAGAGGGATTACTTACGCATCATCAGGTGGTATTTGTGATGGGTTGTACCGATGCGTTTTGGCCGGGGTTTTATGCTATGGGAACTTTTTTAAATAAGGCAGAGCGTAAAGCGTTAGGTTATCAACAATATAAAGATACCGTTGCTACCAGCGAGGTGCTATTTAATACCCTACTTTATACAGCAGAAAACGTATTTATTAGTACGCCGCAGCAGTATCAAGGCACACATACGTTACCTAGTCATTTTTTAACGGGCCTTAACATCGATTCAGAAAAAGCAGAAACAAACGCACGATACTGCAGCGCCCTAGACCTTAAAATAGCCTCAAAAAAACTCACAGAACCGTCACAGTTCTCACAAACTATAACAATTACCAGCCCCACTGCAGAGCAACTATATTCACAATGGTTTAACACGCAGTCGTTTTCTGTTTCTCAGTTAGAGCTACAGCAAAACTGTTCGTACCAGTATTATTTAAAATATGTTTTAAAATTACGCACAGTTGAAGAAGCTACAGATACGGTAAAGGCTACTATATGGGGCACGCTTGTGCATACTATTTTTCAACGTTATTACGAAACGCTTACGCCCAACCTAGATAAGCAGACGCACCTGTTTGCAGTTGCTGAAGTTGCCTTTCAGGAAGTGGCTGTCGATAATTTTTATTGGACACTTAAGCACGATAGTTTGTTTGGAACAGATGACGTAAAAGGATTACTGCATCTCTTTTTAGAAACAGAACACGAGCAGTCGTTTGGATTGATACCTACGCT
>Ga0302127_10000225_pt1 | contig 29438 bp, 28 predicted proteins | sample CB4_SCM_MG_FD_204452 | JGI IMG/M metagenome (GOLD analysis project Ga0302127, IMG submission 204452) | Marine microbial communities from Western Arctic Ocean, Canada - CB4_SCM | ecosystem: Environmental > Aquatic > Marine > Oceanic | place: Canada: Western Arctic Ocean | collected 2017-09-24
TGGCTGCGCGACGAAAGGCATGAGCTAGGCCTACCCCCGGATTTCCTATATAGCCAAAAATGACCTTCGTCACCGCCCCAGCAGCTATCATCTGATCAAACAGAATATCAGCACCCGAGCGTGCCAGCGTAAGCCGATCGATTTTCTGTCGTAAAATCTCATGTGCAGCGGCAAATGGCACAAGATGACCAAAACCGCCAACGAACACCGTATCACCAGGTCGGATGCATCTGGTAACCGCGTCGTTAAGAGTTGTTAGTTTTTCCGGTACCGCCAGGTGTTCCACGATCAAATAATCCCGTTATCGCGATAGTTCGAAAGCGTGGCAGCATCGATACCCAGATTATCCAGAACCTCTTCTGTATCGGCACCAAGTAGAGGTGGCGCCAAATCAACGCTTGCTGGGGTATCTGAGAATCGGTAGGGAACGCCTAACATTTTGAGCCGACCGGCCTCAGAATGATCAATCTCAACCACCATGTCGTTGGCCAGAGTTTGCTCATCAACAAGAGCACGCTCCACCGAATTAACCCGGCTCGAAGGAATATCAAAGGCGAGGAGAATCTCAATCCATTCGTCGGCAGTACGAGTTTCTATAACGCGTTGGATCAGACCGTCGATTTCAGTTCGGTTGTTAACTCGATCAGCATTCTTGATGAATTTTTCATCACACGCCCATTCGCTATGGCCGATAGCCTCGGAAAACCTTGCAAACTGAGCATCATTTCCGACCGCCACGGCGATCGCGGTGTCGGCGGCATCAAATGTACGATAGGGCACAATATTAGGATGGCCATTACCGAAGCGCCGCGCAGGCTTTCCCGAGACCAGATGATTGGCAGCCACATTAACCAGCATGGAGAGCGAGGTCGCATAGAGGCTGGTTTCAGTTTTCTGCCCACGTCCTGTGGTCTGGCGCGAATTCAACGCTGCTAATATGGCAATCGTCGCATTCATGCCGGTGCAAACATCTACCAGCGCAACGCCTACCTTCATCGGCGTCCCGTCTTCCTCACCAGTGACACTCATCAATCCACTCTCAGCCTGGAGCAGAAAATCATACCCGGGTCGTTCGCCACGAGGACCACGTCCGCCGTATCCAGTGATTTGGCAGTGCACCAAGCGTGGGGCCTCGCGTTCTCGCCACTCTGTAGTAATACCCCATCTCTCCAAGGTCCCAAATTTGAAATTCTCAATCACAACATCGGCCGTTTTTAGCAAAGACTTCAGTATTTCCTGGCCTTCAGATGACTTCAAATTCAGTGTCACCGACCGCTTATTGCGATTGATGCCAAGAAAATACGCAGCCTCGCTGCCGGCAAAAGGGGGCCCCCAGGAACGCGTATCATCGCCCTTTCCTGGTTGCTCGATTTTAATGATCTCCGCACCCATATCGCCCAAATTCATAGTACTAAATGGCCCAGCGAGAATCCGGGAAAGATCGACAACTCTTATCCCCGCAAGAGGACCGCTTCGCTCACTCATTGTATGCCTACATTACTTTCTTGAACATCCAGTATTCCGAGATCAATCCTTTTTTGGAGCCGTGTTTTCGTCGCGATCCATCCCATCGAGATAGCGCTCCACCTCTTCACGATTACGCTCTCGGAATTGATGAAAATCCGGTTTACGACGCTCAAGGAACGCATTCATACCTTCTAGAGATTCTTCTGATCCCCACACATGGGCAAGCAGTTCCATGCCGTGCTGCCAAGACGCATAAAGCTGATCAGATTCATGATTAAGCGACTTCTTAGTCTGACGAATGGTCTGCGAGGAATAGGATTTAATCTGTTCACACCAGGCTTCGGTTTCCATGCGCAGATCTGCCTTAGGTACGCATTTATTTATGAGACCTATTTGAACCGCCTCTTCAGCCTTGAATGTACGACAAAGAAAAATCATCTCCTTGGCCAGCCGATCACCAATCAGCCTTGGAATATACTGGGTCGCTCCCACAGTTGGACAGGCGCCAACTCGCGCGCCAGTCTGCCCAAACACGCCATCATCGGCGGAAATAACTAGGTCACACCACAGAGCCAGCTCATGACCGCCACCAACACAAAAGCCGTGCACCATGGCTATCACGGGAATGGGCAAACCTCTGATTGCCATAGCCAGACCTTGCATGCGATCATTCCAATGAGACGCATTTACCCAGTTGAGACGCTTCATCGCATGAAAATCGCCGCCTGCAGAAAACGCAGCCTCGCCCGATCCGGTAATCACCGCGCAGGCGATTGAGGGATCATTGCGCGTTAATAATACTGCCTCGCGAAGTTCATCGAGTGTTTGTTCGCGAAACGCATTTCGCACTTCCGGCCGATTAATGGTTATCCAAGCCACGTTATTTTTGACTTCATAAAGCACTTCTTTGAAGTCCGACACTTCCTTACTCATTTTCGCCCTTTCTTCGTTCAGAAAAATCCATATACTGAATGCGTGTGTTCAGGTTTAATCTGTCGCTCTTTGGAGCGATAGATCAAATACGGCTAGTCAGCTTCCTCCATTTCGATCAATGAGCCGATCGTGTCCGCCGGATGGAGAAAAAACAGACGACGCCCATGGTGACCAACAATCGGCTTGCTCGCCAATCTCATGCCATTGTCCTCGGCCGATTGCACGGCCTCATCCACATTCTTAGTAGTCAGACAAAAATGATGCACTCCGCCCTTTGGATTACGATCTAGAAAACGGCCGACCGGTGAATCCGGTCGAGTCGGCATCATGATCTCAATACAGGCATTAGCAAATTTCGCATAAGCGATGCGTATACCCTGTTCCGGAACATCGATCGGGTCGGTGACTGATGCACCGAATTTAGATTTGTACATCTCAATCGCCTGATCAAGATTAGGAACAGCTACAGCGATATGATCAATTTCTCCGGCCGAAATTGAACCATTATGCAAAGTTTCGATCATTGAACTCTCGGACTATGTTTTCGAACCTAGGATGGCAGAAAGCTTACCAGACTGGAATGATTAAACACTTGTACCCCCCTATATATTTTATATCTCAGCTGTGAGATTATCACACAGACTTGGAAACAGACATCGGCCGCGGACAAAACTATCGATCTGCATCAAATTATTCCACGTTCGGCATCAATCTGTGCAATCATTTCACGAAAGAACTTGCCCAATTCCGACTGACATGGCTAATCTTTGCACCAAATTACCCAAATTAATTTTTGACAGATAACAAAATTACCTAGAAAATTTAGGGATGACCTGATGTTTAATCCATTTAAGCAACCAGAGCTAATAAAAGCCGAAGTTTTTAGCGAGATGCCAAGCTATTTTCGCGATCGCCAACGTACTGCCTGGTCCGATCCCAATCGGCAAGGTGCTCCGGTCGAACAATTCATCGAAGGCCCATCGTTTGATAGGAAAGGTAATCTCTACATCACCGACATTCCATTCGGGCGAGTTTTTAGAATTACGCCGGATGGTAGCTGGGATTTGGTCTGTGAATATGACGGCTGGCCAAATGGTCTAAAATTTCATAAAGACGGTCGCGCATTTATTGCCTGCTATAAACAAGGACTGATGGTGCTGGATGTTGACACCGGCAAAATAGAACCGATTTTGGCAACAATGTATTCAGAAGGCTTCAAGGGCCTGAATGACCTGCACTTTACAAATACTGGTGACCTTTATTTCACCGATCAAGGCCAAACCGGCATTCTCGATTGGTCAGGCAGGGTCTTCCGTTATACCTCTGATGGACGGCTTGATCGTATTGCAACCAATGTACCAAGCCCAAATGGCATCAGCATTAACAATGCCGAAAAACAGCTATACGTCGCAGTAACCCGCAGCCAACAGATTTGGCGCATTCCGCTAATGGATGATGGCAGTGCATCCAAGACCGGTGTAGCCATCCAACTTTCGGGCGGGCATGCTGGACCAGACGGTCTTGAAATAGATTCCGAAGACGGCATGATTGTATGCCATCTAGGCGTTGGAGTTTGGCGTTTTGATGCCAATTGTTTGCCGACACACCTCATTCATACCAACGAACACAGCCTGATGACCAATGTCGCCTTTGGCGGCCCGGAACGTAAAACTCTTTACATAACAGATTCCATGAATGGGCGCATCATGCGTGCGGAAATGCCTGTCGCAGGAAAACTACTCTTCGGACTGTCATGACGCATTACGCTACGCAACCTATCCCATGGGGTAGGTGGTTGCCTTCAATATAATCTATGTCAGCCTTGGTTATGGGTCCTTTCTATTTAATCTTGAGCGCGCACGGGCAGCTGGATTCAGCTTGCGAATCGGTGAATAGATCAATGCGATGAAGATCAGAGTGCTTTTTTTATTCGCGATCGTGGTATGTGCTGCCCTACTTGCGGTTCTTGCAACTTCCATGTGGGTTATGAACGAGAGGAGCAAGCTCACGCTGGTTGAGATTGGCGGCCCGTTCACGCTCACCAACCATCGCGGAGAGCAAATCAGCGATACTGCATTCAGAGGCAGATTGATGCTGATCTATTTCGGTTACACTTACTGCCCGGATGTGTGCCCCACCGAGCTTCAAGTCATCGGAAACGTACTCGACCACCTCGGTGATGCCATCAGCCAAATCACTCCCGTGTTTATTACTATCGATCCAGAACGTGACGACTGGGAAACGCTAAATTCTTATGTTGAACATTTTCATGAAGATCTCGTTGGCTTAACCGGAAGTGCCGAAGAAATAGCTGCAGTGGCCAAAGCCTACCGGGTTTATTACGCAAAATCTAAGCAAGGGGGAAGCGAGGAGTATCTCATGGATCATACCTCATTAATTTATCTGATGGATAAAAACGGCCGCTTTGCGCGCCACTTCACATCTGGAACTTCGGCTGAGGATATAGCGGCCGGCCTATCTAGTGCGCTTTAATCTGGGTGCCCATTGGTAGCTAGGCTAGCCTGTTGCTCGAACGCAAGTCTATTGAAAATGTACTTAGTGACTGATTTGGTGGTGTCCTCCACAAACTAGCTACCATTGACCGGCTTAGTTTTTTACACGAGCAGCACCCATCCTCATCTTTTCTAGCACTAGCATCAGTCCCTTAGGCGATGAGGTAACCTAGGCCCATTCGGCTGTTAGCAATGAACCAAAATTACTGCACGGAGGACCACAGGCCTTTGTACCGTGTTCATAAGGAAATGAATTTCAGAGTAGCCGACAACGGAAATGAGTGCATCTAATCTAAGCTGATACAACGTTTGAGGCCTGACAATCAGATCTTGAGCTGCATGATCGAAAGTTCTTTTGCAATTCCGCCTAAGGCAGAAATCAAGTTAGGGTGAAAAAGAAGTCCATTTTCCTGGCGATCTTGGAAGGTTTCCGGGCGATTTTCACCTGAGACATGGACTCTGTCAAAGTCCTTCAGCGGTTTTGAATTTTTGATATCGCGCAGTCCACGGTCAGTCTCACTCTTAAAAGTATCAATATCTGAAAAAGCGGAAATCTTGATTGCCGCAACAAATTGTCCAGTATTGGTAGGTGTTGTGGTGTCATTGGACATTGAAATCACATCGCGGCCGAAAGCAGCACCGTTCAGCACCGAGCTTAACAGACCTATTGCCATTGCCAAACCATAGCCCTTGGCCCCTCCAATCGGCAGCAAAAAGCCCTCGCTCTGTCGAGTTGGATCCGTGAGTGGGGAGCCGTCATGCTCAATCATCCAACCAACCGGCATTTTCTCACCGCGTTGGGCCAATGTTTTGACACGTCCTGATGAGGCAACCGTAGTGGCCATATCTAGCAGAAATGGTGGCTCTTTTCCGGCAGGAACGGCTATCGCAATCGGGTTGGTGCCCAGAAGAAGTTCTGATCCTCCATGGGGGGGGACATGATTGGCGCTACCAACCGCTCCGTAAAGACCAATCTGATCTCGGGCCAACGGGCGGGTTACGTATATAGTAGCCGGACCAGCATGATTGCCATTGCGTACGCCAACCCAGCCAATACCAAACTGATCTGCCTTATCCATTGCCATTTCTGTAGCTTTAAGCACACCAAGATGACCAAGGCCGTTATCAGCATCAATCAGTCCGGTAGCACCCTCATTGCGAATTACCTTCATGTTGGCTTGAGGATTGGTGCCACCGTCCAGCAAGCGGCGGACATATTGCGCTAACCGAAACGTACCATGGGTATCAAGCCCCCACAGATCTCCTTCAACTATACATTTGGCAACGGTCTCGGCATCTGCATCTCGGACCTTGCATGCGCGCAATGCGCTGGCGATGAATTGCCTTACATTTTGCGCTGGAACCCGAACGAGAGATAGTTTCGCATCAGCTCCTTCAGAGGCTGCGTTAGACGTGATATCCGGCATAGTAATGTACCCTTTATTCTACCCAGTCATCAGCACTAAGAGGCTGAGAGAAAATACAACCGATCAATGTAAATCCCCCAATACCTTAGACTGGGAAATACTCTAGAATATTCAAAAAATCTCCCGAGCGCCTCGATAACAACTAAAGGCTCACTGATATTCACGTACCCGTAAAACTCTATCCTTTTAAATACTAAACCTAGTTGTGTCTTCCTATACTGAGAGATGTATTGGAAGACACCAAATTCACAGAAGTCGCCACAACCAGTTTGATTTTTCGCCAAGCCCCTGACCAAGGGCATTCTTAGGCTCTCGATTGCGCTTCTCCGGCACCTCCAATTTGAACAGGTTGGCAGCATTATAGCCAAGAATATTGGGATTGGATGTCTTATAAAGAAAGGGGTGATCGCGTACTGTTGACGAGAGATCGAAGTCCCAGTGCAGCCAGTCATAAGATAGACAAGCTGAGTTGGCGCTTTAACTGCCTCCATCGGAAATTTCGGCCACATCAGCAACCAATAATTCCTACACCAAACACCTCCACATCGCACAACTGACTTTTGATAGTTCAGGGCTTCAGTTTTTGGTCAAGCCAATCGCGTAAGCTGTCACCCTAAAATATTAAAATAATTACTAAATACTAACATTAATATCTATAAGTATTATACATATTTATAATAATATTAAACAAAAGGATCATAAGACCATTGAAGTAACGCCTGCCTTTGCCTAGGTCTGCATAAAATATCACCTGAGTTACAGTTATATTTAACTTGCATATAGTGTCTATTAAACGAACGCCAACGATTTATTTGTTTATGATCTATATCATAATACCTACGTCCCTGATAATACCTACAATACCATTGAAACCATCCCCTAGGATCCGGTAATATAATCCAACCTTTTTTTTGCCATAATTTTAAAGAACTCCGACTTTTTATATTAAAGTAATTCAGAGTCGGGTCAGGTCTATCGCTAATTTTAGCCTTCTCGAACCAATCAGCAGGGAACTCATAGCGGCAATCATTTAGATATTTTCCTTCGAAAACACCCAGCTCGAGCATCTCTTTCGGTGAAAAGTGAGGGTTGAACCCTCCATCAAATTCTTTACCCTGAGGCGCCACGATTTGATATTTGTAATCATGTTGCATCAGGTCGTTTACTGTTACCCATGCGCCTACTTTATGCATAACCTGAACAAATCATATGCATTCGCACCACCCATAAATTCTAAAAGTGTTAGTTTAAAGTTTTCCAACCCATTGAATTGAAAAACCATCCAAATGAAACCAAAAATAATATCGAAATAAATAGGTGGATTAGTTCTGGAGAGGTAATGCCAACTAAAACTCCAGTTAATAAAGGTCCCGCAGCGGCTCCTACATCCCTCCATGTTTGATTCCTAGTCAGAGCACTCATAGCGTCCTTCGCATAAAGTTTGCTAACGGCTGCTGGAAAAAGCGTGCCCAATGCTCCCCTGCATATTACCAAGGCAGTTGATCCTAAAATCAACATACCACAACCAATCAGCATAAACCCTAAGCAACACAATAAAATCATCAGCAGTAGCGGTATTTTCTCCCCATACTTATCAGAAATTTGGCCTGCAAGTGGAGCAATTACCATCTCACTCATTCTCCTCGCAGCAAGAATAAAGCCGCCAATGATAATCGCTGTTTCTAGGCTTGAATATTCCACCCACATCAAAGCAATTGTGACTGTAAAAACTCCATCTATCCCAAAGCCCATCCAGAACATGAGTATGTCAATAGATTCGGGCTTGGGTATAAAAATCCCCTTTTTAGATTGGGTTTTTGACGAGATAGGCTTTCCTAGATTGGTCAGGTACATTGAAAGAACAACCGACAACAAAGAAAAAATAGCCATATAAATGAAGACAGTCTTGGGGCCAGAAAATACCGCGATCCAAGCACCTCCCAGCATTGCCATTAATGGCCCCACTTGCTCTACAGATCGACTGATGCCGATACGTTTTCCGATTTTATTTGGATTAATAGACGCATAATTCAACGTAACCAATAGTAAGGCTGCATATGACAGGCCCCATGAAATGCGTGAAGCACATAGGGCAAAAACCCCATCAGAAATCGCATAACCTAGCGTAGAAGTAGCTGCAATAATTGATGCAATGAAGGCGGTTTTTTTATAGCCTACTTTCTCAGCAAATCGTACAACCAACCCATAAGTAAATGTGCGCGCAATGCGGTTAATTGACAACAATAGCCCAACAGCCGCCATGCTAACACCAAAGGCTTCGGCATTAACTGGCAGCACAACATAGAGCAGCGCATCTCCGAGCAAGGCAATCGATAATACCCAGGAAGATAACCATACATTTCGTAAAACTAACTCATCTTTTTCCAAAATGAAGCCGCCTTAGATAAAAGTATTTAGAATGAGACTTAAGTGATAGAAATTAAAGTGGTTAAAAAGCTCAAGGGTTAGAACAGCGGCTATTCAATACTACAAATTTGGCATTCTCGTCCGATTGGTAACCACTCGACGGGTAGATGTCCCTTGTTCGGATCGTTCGTCTACTTCATCAATACGTAGATGTGTAAAGTGGAAGTGGTGTTCAGCTTCTACTGAGTATGTTGAGCTATGAGGTGGACATGCTATCTTCTCGTAGGGTGATGTCATTCACCTGAGCGACAACCGTGATCTGATTGTGTGCCAATCAGCGGTTGACGTGGTTAACCAGAATGACGCTAGCGTACTTGGTCTTAGGTTAGGTAAGTAATTTCCCATCCACAATGCCAATCTATATGATGACGATAATATGAAGACTATCAGATTGATTGCCCGCCTCGACGTGAAGGCACCTAACTTGATCAAAGGTATCCACCTCGAGGGGCTACGCAAGATCGGGGATCCGGCTCAGTTCGCCCTAAAATACTATGAACAAGGCATCGACGAGATTATCTATATGGATATCGTCGCCAGCCTCTATCAACGCAATAGCCTCGGCAACATTGTTACCGATACGACAGAGAACGTGTTTATTCCGATTACGGTCGGCGGCGGCATTCGCTCACTCGCTGACGTCGAGAAAATGATGCGATGCGGCGCAGACAAGGTGGCACTTAATACCTCGGTCGTGCAGCGACCCGAACTCATTACCGAGATTGCCAACCGGTTCGGCTCGCAATGCATGGTGCTGTCGATCGAGGCTAAGCAATCTGGGCCTGGGTGCTGGGAGGCATACGTCGACAACGGGCGTGAGCATACGGGCCTCGAGGTCGTCGAGTGGGCAAAACAAGCCGTTGACTTGGGGGCGGGCGAGGTACTCGTGACCTCAGTCGATCGCGAAGGCACACGAAAGGGCTTCGACGTCGTGTTGACTAGAGCAGTGGCGGACGCGGTGCCCGTTCCAGTGATTGCCAGTGGCGGAATGGGTGCAACAGAGCATTTGAGCGAGGTGGTACTGGAGGGCCATGCCAACGCGGTCGCGATGGCCGACATCCTGCATTATGGCCGTACGGGGCTCGACGAGATCAGGGCTTCGGCCGCCAACGACGGTATCAGTGTGAGAAGCATATGAGCGGAACCGCAGTTATCGTGGACTACGGCGTCGGAAACCTGCGCAGCGTCGCCCGGGCAGTCGCGGCTTGCGGGTCGGAGCCAGTACTCGCCTCAAATGCTGCCAAGATTGATAGGGCAGAAAAAATAATTCTACCCGGTGTGGGTGCTTTTGCTTCATGTGTCGAGGCACTAGACGCGCACAGCCTCAAAGAACCAGTTCTGCGCGCGATGAACGACAATAGGCCTATACTCGGAATCTGCGTCGGCATGCAGATGCTGCTTGATAAAAGCGAGGAGTTTGGCGAGCACGCAGGGCTCGGACGCATTGCCGGGAGCGTTGTCGCCATCCCGCGCGAGGGAGTGGATGGAGTGCAGCACAAAATCCCTCACGTCGGCTGGTCACCTCTGCAGCCATCTGGCGCGGGATGGAAGGGTACTATTCTCGAAGGCATCGAGCCCGGCAGCAACTGTTACTTTGTGCACTCGTTCTCGGCGCGACCGGAACGGTCCGATGTCAAGCTCGCGGTATGTGACTACGACGGAATCGAGATCTGCGCGGCGGTGCGCACTGGCAATCTCTATGGTGTACAATTTCATCCCGAGAAGAGCGGGCCCGTAGGGTTAAGGATATTTAACAACTTTCTTAGTCTGCCTGCCGCCTGATAAACAGATAGACCCCACAATATATAGGAAGAAGTATGCCAATGAAATCCGAAGTCGACTGGCGCGGTGCGGTGCTATTCGGCGCCGGGCGGATGGCACACTGCCATGCCCTTGCTTTGAAGGAACTTGGCGTGCCCGTGACCAGCGTATGTGATCTAAACCGGGAGGCGTGTGATGCGCTGAGCGAAGAGTTCTCGGTGCCATCGGAGTGCCGGTTTACCTCATCTGCAGAAATGATGGCTGCCAACCAAAACGCCGATATCGTTGTTATAGCTACGACCGCAAATAGCCACGCTGAATTGGTGATTGAAGCGGCGAAAGCCGGAGCACAAAAAATTATTTGCGAGAAACCTCTAGCGACTTCGGTGGCCGACTGCGATGCCATGATCGCAGCATGCAGGGCATCCAACACAGAGCTCGCGGTTAACCATCAGATGCGGTTCATGGACAAGTATATAAATGTGCGTGACGAATTCGCCAGCGGCAAGCTCGGACGGCTTGCTAGTATGACCGTGATCGGCGGTTGCATGGGACTGGCAATGAACGGCTCTCACTATGTCGAGGCGTTTTCTTTTCTGACTGGAGCGGAACCGATTTCAGCTAGGGGTTGGTTCATCGGTGAAGAGTTTAATAATCCGCGAGGTCCGGAGTTCTTTGACAGGGCTGGTGATTTTCAAATCCTCGGCGATACCGGTCAGCGCCTCACCATCATGATTGGAGCGGACCAGGGCCACGGCATGACCGTAACCTACGCCGGTACCTACGGGCACATATTCGTTGACGAACTAGCAGGTGATGGTATCGTCACAACCCGAAAGACAGAGCATCGGAGCCAATCGGTAACGCGCTATGGTATGCCGTGGGATCAGCGCAAGCTGCATTTTACTGAAGACGATAACATCGGTTCCACGCGGGATGTTTTGCGAGCACTAGCAACGAGCAACGGCTATCCCGACGGGGTAGCCGGAAGACGTGTTATTGCTACGCTTACTTCGTGCTATGCCTCGGCGGAACATAACGGACAGCTGGTCAAGATAAACGATCCAACAGTCGCTATCGACCGACGGTTCCCCTGGGCATGAGCAGATGGGGCAACATCGGTCAGAGGGAAGACCTGTAATGGCCGCAGCAGCGTATACAATAAAGGCCCTAAATGATTAACGGTATCGAAGTAGTCGCATGTGTGCCAGCACGCGGCGGTAGCAAATCGATCCCACGCAAAAACCTGCACCCACTTGGTGGCCAACCGCTGTTGGCCTGGCCGATAGAAACCGCACTGGCCACACCTGAAATTGACAGAGTAATCGTGTCCACGGACGATGCCGAAATAGCTAGGATAGGCCGTTCACTAGGTGCAGAAATCCACGAGCGGCCGGCTGAACTGGCGGACGATAAGGCACTAGTCATCGACGCAGTTAGGCATCTTCTAACGATGCTGAAGACGGAGGGCCATCCACTTGGTATTGGTCTCCTACTGGAGGCCACCTCTCCGTTCCGTACGCCTGAGATGGTGTCGCGCTGCATCCACCGACTAGTTGAGGAAGATCTGGATTCCATCGCTACTTTCAGTCCAAGCTCGATTAATCCGGAACGTACCTGGCGGATAGAAGGAGAAAAACCGCGCCCGTTCATCGAAGGAGCCGTACCATGGAAGCCTCGCCAACAGCTAACACCAGCCTTCCAACTCAACGGTGCAGTCTATGCTTTCTGGGCCGAGAGGCTTCCGGCTAACGGCCCAAGCTTCCTATTCGGCCGAATGGGCGCGGAGATTTTATCAGCAGAGAATGTCATCGACATCGACGACGAAAAGGACTTTGTAACCGCAAATGCAATACTCGAATCCTCACAACGCTCCGACACTCGCTGAGCTGTTCTCGCTCAAGGGCCGGAACGCATTGATCATCGGCGGCGGCGGCTTGCTTGGCGGTGAGATCACCCATGCGCTAGCAGAGCTCGGCGCGCGCATTATCATCGCCAGCCGTAACATTGACGAGTGCCAAGCATTCGCCGACGGAGTGCGCGACAACTACGAGAAAGTCAGGATCGATTCGCTTAAGGTCGACATTACCGATCCTACCTCGATCCAAACACTTTTCGATGGAGTAGGACCGCTGGTAGGCGGACGGATCGATATCCTCGTCAATTCTGGTTGGTCTGGTCGTAAAAATACATTCGAGTCAATCTCGGACGACGACTGGGATCTCGATATTGAAGTCTGCCTCAATGGGGTATTCCGCTCGATTAAGGCAGCGGTGCCGTTGATGAAAGCGAACGGCGGTACGATCGTCTCCATTGCCTCGATGTACGGTCATGTAGCGCCTGACTACCGTCTTTACGACAGCGAGAGTTTAGCCAATCCACCGAGCTACGGTGCCGCCAAAGCAGGCGTAATCCAGCTCACGAAGTATCTTGCCAGCTTCCTATCACCACACAAAATTCGAGCCAACTGCATCAGCCCAGGGCCATTCCCGTTCGAATCAACGCAGAAGGAAAATCCAGACTTCATCGCGCGACTTTCAGCCAAGAATCCACTTAACCGCATCGGAACCCCCCCAGATATGAAGGGAGCAGCGGCGCTGTTATGCTCCGATGCCGGTGCCTACATCAACGGGCAAAATATCTGTGTTGACGGTGGCTGGGGAATATGGTGATACGCGTCGGCATTATCGGGTTGAGCGAGGGCAATGGTCATCCGTTCTCCTTCTCTGCCATCATCAACGGTTATGATACCAACAGGTTCGCCGACGCGGGCTGGCCGGAGATCCTTGATTATCTAAACCGGCAGCCCACGAAAAATTTTGGGTTTGACGATGTTAAGGTCACACACGCCTGGACACAGAATAAAGAGGTAACAGACAAGCTGTGTGCCGCCTGCCTTATCGAGAAGGCCGTCAAGTCACCAGAAGACATGCTGGGACAGGTAGACGCGCTAATCATTGGTCGTGACGACTGGGAGACTCACGCGCCGCTAGCGATGCCATTCTTGAAAAACGGCACAAGCGTATTCATTGACAAGCCCCTGACACTCGATATGGATGAGCTGGCTGCATTCGAACCCTACCTGCGTTCAGGCATACTGATGTCGACTGCAGGACTGCGCTATGCGCGCGAGCTAGATCTCTTGCGCAAGGATCCACATCTTCTCGGTAATATTCATCTTGTCTCGGCCACAGTACTCAACGGAGTCGACCGCTACGGCGTGCACATGCTCGACGCTATTTCAAGCTTGGGGCTAGGACAGGTTAGTCGCGCTCTAAGGCGCGATACAACGCATGAAGCATATGCGATCACGCTCGTGAGTGGTGTGCCGGTCAACCTCGACTGCCTGGGAGCGGTTGGGAAGACGTTCCACATCAGCGTGTTCGGTGACCTCGGTCAGATGCATGTCGACCTCTACGATAACTTTTCTGCATTCCATCGAACTCTCGATCACTTCTTTCATATGGTGAGGACAAATGAAGCTCCGATTGCGATCGATGACACCATCAAAACCATGCGCTTCTTGTCAAGCGCGCGTGCAATGGCCCCCGGCGACAGTGTGGAGATAGACTGATGAATACGGCAAGGTTTGATTTAACCGGAAAGACGGCTGTGGTAACGGGTGGGGCCGGCATTCTCGGTGCCCGTTTTTGCGGTGCGCTGGCCGAGCATGGAGCTAATGTCACTATCGTTGACTTGAACAAAGAGGCAGCGATGGAAACGCGGGAAAAGCTGATCACCAACGGACTACCGAAAGAGCAATTATATGCACTAGATTGCGATGTATCAGATCCAGCAAGCGTGGCGGCTATGGTTGATGCGACGGTGGAACGTTTCTGCAGCATCGACGTGCTACTCAACAATGCCGCGTCAAAATCTAATGACCTAGAGGCCTTTTTTGCTCCATTCGAAACATTCTCTTTAGAAGAATGGCGCAAAATTATGTCGGTCAACATCGATGGCATGTTCCTGGTGGCGCAAGCGGTGGGCCGTCAAATGCTGGTACAGGACCGCGGTGGCTCAATCATCCAGACCGCATCCATCTACGGCGTCGTCGCACCCGATCCGAGAATTTACGAAGGCTCGCACTATCTTGGCCGACAGATCAATACACCCGCCGTCTACAGCGCCTCGAAGGCGGCGGTGATCGGCCTTTCGCTATACCTCGCTGCGTACTGGGGCGAGCAGGGTATCCGCGTTAACACGCTGAGCCCGGGCGGGGTCGAGAGTGGTCAGAACGAGATTTTCCAGCAGCGCTATGGCGCACGCGTTCCGCTTGGACGTATGGCGCGCGGTGATGAGATGCTGGGAGCGATAGTTTTTCTCGCCTCCGATGCCTCGAGTTATTTCACGGGCCAAAACGTTGTGGTCGACGGCGGGCTGTCATGCTGGTAGGACGATTGAAATCGTCTTTATCATAATTCGTGATTCAAAATTTTGCACTTGATTCTATGTCGGGGCACGCAATGGACTTCATAAAATATTCCGAACCCGTTGATCTAAAACAGTATGCGCCCGATGCTCAGGGGCCAGAGCAGTTCTTCGGACTTCCATCGACGGTAGATTTCTGCACGCAGTGCACATACAGCAACCAGAAACCCAACTCAGATCAAGAGTACAAGCATACCCGCACATCAAGGAAATCAACTGTTGCCTTAGACACAGAAGGCGTGTGCTCGGCCTGCCGCATAGCGGAGAAAAAGCAGTCGATCGACTGGGCGGCACGCTCGAAAGAGCTGGGCGAACTATGTGACCGTTACCGCAGGGATGACGGCGGCTATGACTGCGTGGTGCCCGGCTCGGGAGGCAAGGATAGCTTCTATGCCTCGCACAAGCTCAAGTATGAGTACGGCATGAACCCACTCACGGTGACATGGGCACCACACATCTATACCGACTGGGGCTGGAAGAACTTTCAGTCTTGGCTACATGCCGGCTTCGACAACTATTTATTCACGCCGAACGGTCGGGTACACAGGTTGCTGACGCGGCTCGCACTGGAACAGATGTTCCACCCGTTCCAGCCTTTCATCATGGGCCAGATGTACTTTCCGCCTCGCATCGCAGCACAGCTCGGCATCCCTTTGGTATTCTACGGCGAAAACCCAACTGAATACGGTAATGCCGCCAATGCAGACAGTAAGGCAACCAAGGACACGGAGTACTTCTCGAGCCCAGATAAGTCACAGATTTTCCTAGCAGGCACGTCGCTGGCCGATCTCAAAGGCCACTTTGGCCTCACCGAACATGACCTTAAACCTTATCTTCCGCCCGATCCTGGAGAGCTACTAAAAGCTAAAGTCGACGTACGATATCTAGGATACTACCTACCCTGGCACCCACAGGAGTGCTATTATTATGCCGTTGAGCATGGAGGCTTCCAGGCTGCGCCGGAACGCTCGGCCGGCACCTACAGCAAGTATAGCTCAATCGACGACAAGATCGATGACCTGCACTACTACACAACTTTCATCAAGTTCGGCATTGGCCGTGCCACCTATGATAGCGCGCAAGAGATCCGCAACGGTGAGCTCAACAGGGAGGAGGCCTTGCGACTCGTCCGCCGCTACGACGGAGAGTACTCTGAGAGGTTTGAGCGCGATAACTTCGACTATCTATCGCTGCCTCCTGAATTTTTCCCGGTCGCCGCGAAAGCATTCGAGCAACCGCTGATGGATCGAGCCTATTTCGAACGGCTAACCGACCGCTTCCGCTCACCCCACCTGTGGCAGTTCTCCAAAGACCAGTGGAATCTCAGGCGCACATCCTTCCATGGGCTAGCAGACTGAGCGCAACTGGAGAAACTTCGTGAAACCACCTCTTTTCTATGGACTGACACCAGGCGGGCGCGCCTTTATCTTGAGCGAGATTCTGCTGCGACGCAGGCAGTTTGTCGTGCTTATTATACTCAGTATCATTGCAGCAATCTTCGAGATGATGGGAGTTGGGCTTGTATTCCCGCTTATCATGATTATCGTCAGCCCATCCAGCATCGACAAATTTGCGCCGCTAGTATGGCTTGTCGACGTGCTTGGAGTCGGCCGTGGCCGTGGGCTTCTCGTGCTGCTAACCTGTCTGATCGGCATCGTGATGATTAGTAAGAACCTTTACATGATCGGGTTCAACTGGCTGCAGCAAAACATCCTGGCAAACTGGAAGTCGGAGCTCAGCGCCAGACTGATGGGCCTGTATATCTACTCCGAGTATCGGCTTTACCTAGAGAAGCCTAGCTCTGAGTTTATCCGCAACATCTCGCTTACAACAGCGGTGTTCGACCAGTTCATATCTGGCATGATCAATACGATCGTCAACAGTATAATCCTGCTCGCAGTAACTAGCCTGGTGATATTTGTGCTGCCACCGGAGACGTTTGTTGGCCTGATTGCGATTTTTCTGACCGTCGGAGCTTGCTATTTTGCCATGAAGAGGCCGTTCGAGAAAATTGGTGTCGAGCTCAACATACTGTTCCAGAAGCGGCAATCTATCCTGCGGCAATCTATCGGCCTTATCAAAGAAACGCGCATTATGGCCAAGGAGACATTTTTTCTGAATCGTTTCGTAGACGTAGAGCGGCAGAATTTTAATCGCAGCGCGTATTATAACTTCCTCTCCTGCATTCCACCGCTGATAATCGAAGCGATGGTAATCTTGGCAATACTGAGCCTCGTCGGCTACATCTTATTCAAAAGCGGAAGCGAAGCGACGGGACTCGCCACCCTGGGTCTACTAGCAGCTGCACTATTCCGCTCCGTTCCCCTGCTCAACCGTACCCTAACGGCACTGCAGCTGATAAACTTAAGTCGCAACACAGTGGAAATCGTCGGCAAGGAAATTTTCGAGCTAGAGGCTTCCGTACGAGTTCCGACGGGCGAGGTTCTGAAGCTGCCCTTCAACCATTTAGTCAAGCTCGACAACATCTCCTACAGGTATCCGACCGGCAACCGATTGGCGTTGATTAACGCCTCACTGGGGATCAATAAGGGCGAATACCTAGGCATCACTGGGCCTTCCGGTGCAGGTAAGTCAACATTGGCTGCAATTCTTCTGGGCCTCATATCACCAACATCAGGGCGGGTGCTGATTGATGGCATCGATATTGATAATGCTGTGCATAAGCGCGGCTGGCAGAAGAATATTGGCTTTGTACCTCAAGACGTGATGCTTGTGGAGGATACGATCGCCAACAATATTGCCTTTGGCTTAGATGGAGACATCGACAAGGGTAAAATCTGGCAAATTCTGGATATGGTGCAGATGAAGCTTTTCGTCGAAGAATTGCCGGATCAACTCAACTACTTCCTTGGCGAGGATGGCATTCGCCTATCCGGCGGTCAGCGCCAACGGCTCGGCATCGCACGTGCCCTTTACTACGATCCAGAGTTTCTCTTGCTAGACGAAGCAACATCGGCGCTTGACGTAGCCACCGAGCAGGCGTTCACCGGCATGCTCAATAGCATGCGCGGAACGCTCACCATTATCATCATGTCACATCGGCTCAGCACATTACGCGACTGCAATCGAGTAGCTATGATATCGAATGGTAGTGTTGTCGATGTCGCTCCATTCGACGAGCTGCAGGAACGCTGCCCCGAGTTCCAAAAACTCGTCGAGTTATCAAACATAAAGCACCAAATTTAACTACCATGCGCACGGTAGCAATCATACCAGCACGCGGCGGTTCGAAGGGAATTAGCCGCAAGAATCTGCTACTTCTCGCCGGCAAGCCACTGGTGGTATGGTCGGTCGATGCCGGGCTCGGCGCAAGTCTCGTGGAAGCCACGTATGTCTCTACCGAGGATGCCGAAATTGCAGAGGTGGCAGCCCAGGCCGGAGCGCGAATCATCAAGCGCCCAATTGAACTCGCGAGCGACACGGCACAGAATGATGCTGTGATGAGGCACGCACTGGGTGCAATCCGTGCCGAGGGCCATGAGCCTGAGACTGCGGTGCTGCTGCAGCCAACCTCACCGCTGCGGCGGGCCGAGCACGTAGATGGTTGCATCGAAATCTATCATCGCGTCGGCGCAGCATCAGCCATGAGCGTATGTGCGGTCGACTATCATCCGGGAAAGTCCATCGTGATCACCAACGGCATGGTTGAGCCATTCACCAATGATCACGACATGGAGGCACGGCGGCAGGACATGGTACGCGCATACCGGCAGAATGGCGCAATTTACATAACAGGCGTGGCTGATTTCCTTTCCTACGGCCAGTTCTACAAACGGCCGTGCGTTGCCTACGAGATGGAGCGAGCGCTTAGTATCGACATCGACGAGCCGCTCGATCTTGAACTTGTGGAATTGATGATGGCTAACGCAGGGGGTGCAAAATGACCTTGGCAGTTTACAACAACCATGCCCACTACATCGCCGAGGGCTGGAGCGCGCAGCCGAAAGAGAGCTTTAAGCAGCTTGCTGAGATCGTCGCGAGTCGGTGCGGACTATCAGGACTAACAGTGCTCGACATCGGTTGCGCCACAGGCGAGCTGCTAGGCTTTCTGTCCACGCAAATAGATGGCGGTAGCTTCGTTGGTGTCGATGTCACGCCCGAGCTACTCCAGACGGGAATGCGTCTGCTGCCCGAGGCGCATTTTGTGCAAGCGTCAGCTCTCGCGCTGCCAACTGAGCTTGATGCCGGTTTCGATCTCGTTTGCTCGATCGGCTGCATGTCAATCTTCGATGAAACGCAAATCGAAACGTTTTGGGATAACCTATTTAGGGTCTCGCGGCCGGGAGGCACCATCATCGTTATGTCACCGCTCAATCCCTACGGCGTCGATGCCATAATCCGACACCGTAAGCACATCAACGGAAAGTCCGGAGTTTGGGAAACGGGCTGGAACATCTTCAGCGTTGATACCATTGCCGAGATCGTAGCCGCACATGGCGCCAAGCTAGAAATACAACCGTTCCGAATTGGCATTGACATCGCGCAACGTGCTGACCCTATACGCACTTGGACAATACCTGTTGGCGACAATCCACGCCAACTGACCAACGGCCTCAAACTCCTCGTAGATCACGAGTTCATGATCGTAGACAGAGCATAAAATAGCCATGAGCGACAAAGATCGATTGCGGTTTGCCTTCCACAACATCGGTAACTTCCAGTTACAGCGGAGCGTAGTGAAAAGATGGGCCGAGTTGGTGTTGTCGGAAGAGGCGTTAGCACATGTCACAAGCGCGCAGATTGTGGTCACCGGCGAATGCACCCAGCATATCATTAATCAGCTTGTCACGACCCAACGCCAAGGAGTCATCCCGTGAATCGCGTGTTAGAGCTTGGCGGCTTCCGATTGGGGGTGGATGTGCCACCGGTTTTTCTTACCGAGATTGGTGCCTTCTTTGGCCAAGATATGGCTCTCGCCTCACGCATGATCTCCGACATCATTGGTGTCGGTGCGAGCGTGCCACACCAGCCAATGGTGTTGAAGACCGAGATCCTGCACGACGTCGACGTCTGTCTACCCGGCGACACTCTGGAGACTTATGCCTCGAAGGACGGCCGCGTGCGCCAGGAGAACTACCGTGCGCTGATCGAGCGCAAGGTTGTACCGCTGTCGCAGTACGAGGTGCTGTTGAAGCAATGTACCGCGGCGGGTGTGCCATTCATCGTCTCAATTTACGATTTCACTGGCGCTGATTTTGCCATCGATATCGGCGCGGCAGCTCTCAAGATCGCGTCCGCCAACCTGGTGCATGTGCCGCTAGTTCGCCACTGCGCCCGCGCTTGCGCCAGCCGCGGCCTGCCGCTTATCCTCGATACCGGGCGGGCATCGATCGCGGAGGTATCCGCTGGGGTGGACATCGCGCGCGCGGTCGGCTGTGAGGACATTGTCATTGAACACAGTCCCGACGGGCACCCAGCACTGCCCAAGGCGCACAACCTACGTATACTTAAAACCTACCAACAAAAATTTGGGCTGCCAGTCGGGATATCTGATCACCACGTTGGCCTAGAGATGCTCTATATGTCGATCGCACTCGGTGCCACCGTGATCGAGAAAGGCGTGCACGTGGCGCCAGACGATCTCGATATAGATATTTCGCATACCATGGGTGTTCACGACCTCGCCCGCGTGCTGCAAACAGTCCACGACTGCTGGCAGGCGATGGGACAAACTGCGCGTGATAAGCGCGTCGTTATTGAGGGCGTGATCGGCACTTCGCAGCGTGCCTGCCTGGTGGCTAAGCGCGATCTCACGCCAGACGACGCGGTATCACTCGATACCATCCGATTTGCATTCCCCTGTATCGGCATTCCGGTACAGCAATGGGATGCCGTAAAGGGCTGGAGCATCGTGCAGGAAATTCCTGCCGGGCATCCACTGCAATGGTCCGATGTCTGCCAATACACTCGCTAGAGAACCTACATGGAGGGGACTGAACCCAGGTCTTCCACTCTGGCAACCCGCCGATCCGGTCGACGCTTGGATTGTATCCGCGGCAGGACTCAACGGCCATCTTTTCGCTCAGGTGCCCGGCAGTGGGATCTCAGCTGGTTTCTACCGGCTGGAGCGCCAGTCAGCGGCACCACTGTTTTTAAAAAAGGTAGAAACTGAGCGGAGATCACTCTTAGAGGATGCCGAAACCATCGCCAGCTGGCTCCATGCACGAGGCGTACTAGTTGCCACGGCACTACCCGGATTTCCGCTTGTCTTACCTGATGGCGCACTGCTTATCGCAATGCCGTACATCGACGGAAGGAGGGTAGTTGCCACCGCGGGAGACCTTGCGGCGCTAGGAAAATCGCTTGCAGCGCTGCATGACACTCTAGTCTTGCACCCTGCTGTCGAGGCATGGCGTACCAACACCCGCGCGCACCTCAATCATCTCGAAGAAATCCGCACAGCGCTGGCCAACGGCCGTCTCACCGCCGGTCCGGAGCCAATGCAGCTGGCGCAGCTAGCTGCCGAAACTGACCTCGATTTCATCGATGCCCATGCAGACTGGCAACCACTGCATGGCGACTTAAATCCTGGCAATCTATTAATGGTCAACGACTCCGCTGTGCTGTTAGATTTCGAGGACGTACCCCACTCTATGCATCCGCCGCTGACCGAGATATGTCTTGCCGTCGAGCGCTTTATACTAGCGTCGGTTGAAGACGATAATGAGGCCGTTCGGCTTGGTCGTGTGCTGCTCGATGGCTATGGCTGGAAGCAAGAATTTGGCAATGGTATGTCGCCCATAAAAGTGCTCAGAGCGCGGGCACTGCGTTCGCTCAGTCTGCTAGCCAGCGCGGAGGAAGCAGGCACATATATCTCGGAAACCGAGTGGTACAAGTTCTTTTATCTCGAGCAAATGGCGCTCCGCCGGGCAGCAACACTGGAGGCGGTGTTTGGATGATAATACCAAAAAGTAAAATAGGACGAGGTCAATGAAACCGAGCCTGTTGATCACGATGAGGGACATCGCCGGTGCCTCACATTTAGTAGAGGTCATTCGCACACTAGAGCGTGATAACCGCTTTAATTTCCGTGTGGCTGCGCAAATGCCGGCATCAGATTTTCTAACGCGGAGTGGGATTGCACATCAACGCATCAAACTGCCGCCAGCCAAAGAGATGGCTTCTGAGGCGGCGGCCAATCTTTTAGCAGCTGCCCGGCAGCTTCTGGCAGAGAGGCAGACCGATGCCGTACTTGTTGGCCTGTCAACGCCGATCGACGGTGGTATCGACGAAGCCATATTAGCCGAAGCAACCGTGCCAACATTCCTGCTCCAAGACTTCTGGGGCGAGTGCAATGACTTCTTCGGCCGAACCGCCGATATCTTCTTCGTACTCGATGAGACAGCTAAACAGTGCAATACGGAACGCTTCGGAACCGAGAGCGTGATCGTGGGCTCCGCGCGGCACTCCGCTTACGCTACACAGGACTTCTTCAAAATCAAGCGACACAAGCGACGGTTGCTGGGCATAGACCAGGACGCTCAAGTTATAGGCTATTTCGCTCAAGCGCTACATCACATGGAAGGCTATCACCGCACGGTGCGTAGCTTCATCGAAGCAGTCGAACAGATGCCGCGAAAGGTAACCATCTTGCTGCGCAAGCACCCACGCGAGACCTCGGATCATTTTCAGACAACAGTGCAGTTGTTCGAGCAGAGCTACCTCGAGGTAGTTATCGATAACAACGGATTTGTCGAGGATTGCCTAGCCACATGTGACGTAGTCTGCAGCATGTTCTCGAACTGCGCCTACGATGCATCCTTCCAGAACTTCTACTCACCGTCGCCACTGCTGATACCAATGGTTATGCTGTTCGATCCTCAGATCTCCGCTTGGTTTAGCGAGCGCATTGATCTTAAAACTCTGCCAACTTTTACCAAAAAGCTAGTCGTGCCGGTATACGAGCGCAACATGCTGGATGAAGTACTGGAGACATGCTTCGATCCTGAGTTCCGTTATCTGATCTGGAGTCAGGCGCGATCGCAGCTGACAAACCCGACGAAAGCCTGCGATCGCATCATCGACAGCATACTAAGCAATCTAGGATACCCCCTTCCCGTCACACCATATCACTGAGGTTCAAATATATATCGTGCATAAATCCTTGATATCATCATCAATTATGCCAAAATGAACGCAAGAATTTCTATTTTCTTCATCCTTTTTTTTCGATAGCTTAACTATCAAATAGGTCATTCCAGATGCCTGAGATACCGTGTGAAGGACGAATTATGGTCATCGCACAGCGGCCATCCGATTTTATCGAAATGAAACGATGCGCGGAGGCTCTCTCACAGCGCGGCTACGACATTATTATACAGTATTTCACTAGCTTACCGATGAAACCAATTGATAAGCCGGTCATCGAGGACATGCAGCGCCTAAAGCAAGATGGCACGATGGCTGACTGTCAGATATATGATCTGACTAAGAGGGAGAACGTTCTGTTGTCAGTGGGGCTTTCTTTTGAAGAGACGATCACAAAACACAATAAAAAATTTAGGTTAAGCCGTCTTCTCATAAGGCTAAAACCAATTTTGCTACCTGTGATGATTACCACAATCAAAGCAATAAAAGCGATGATATTTCCAATTGTGTATATCAAAACACAACAGAAAATAAAGTCGATGGTCTCCCAATTAAAACTGGATGCTATCATTTTACCAGAAGACGTAGTCGGTTTGATCACGCCACTCATAATTCGTGCTGGCAACCAACTAGGGATACCTTCAATAATAATTCCATATACCATCGCCAACTCATCTGAGGCCTTCCAAAGCCTACGTATGCAGTCAAACTTCCACGTGTCGGGCTCAGCGCCCCGTGCATTTCGATGGCCGAACTTTATCGTCGGTAAATTCTTTCCCAGCTGGTTAATGCGGCATGATGGGCTAACATTGCTCAGACTACCTGCGGTGCATGCCATCGGACAGATATTGACACGAACCGCGCCACCCGACCCTTGGATGATGAACAGCGGCTATGCCGACGTAATCGCCGTCGAAAATAAGTCAATGTGGAACTACTACAGTGCCGCGGGTATACCTATCGAAAGGATGCGCATTGTCGGTGCAATCTATGATGATACGCTGGCGCATTTCCTCAAAAATAAAGAAGATGAGTACGCTCAACTAAGTAATGAACTGGGAATCAAACTACAACGACCAATACTCCTCATCGGTGGGGTTGCCGACCAATCTACATGTTGCCCATACTTCGAATTTTCTGACATGCGTACTTTCTGCAACCAGCTAGGGGCAAAAGTCTCCCGGCTTAAAGACGAGTACGAGATAATTGTACGACCGCACCCCAACTTTCCGGAGATGGGCGAAATATTAGCTGAGTATGGCTTTCACAACACGATGATCGATACTGCACGGCTAGTAGCACTTAGTAATGCATACATTGCATTCAACTCAGCCACGATCCGCTGGGCTATCTCGTGTGGTGTCCCTACTATCAACTACGACGTGTTCAGATATGGCTACGACGATTTCAAGCTGATAAAAAGTGTGGCCTGTGTTTCCAGCATACAAGCGTTTGAGGTGGAAGTAGACAAATTTAGGTACAGTGGGAATGCATATAACCTCAAGAAGGAGCAAGCAGAAACTGATGCACCTAACTGGGGAACACTCGATGGAAGGTCGGTCGATAGAATTATATCCTTAATCAAGGAGGTATGTGCGGCAAGAGATGGGGGAAAGTAGAAATGAGTCCAGTTTCGGTTGCAATCATTGGCGCAGGCTCAATGGCTCGCGAACATGCGCGTGCGTTCACTTCGCTGCCCGATGTAAACGTTGTTGGCGTTTATTCCAGAACCCGGGCACGAGCGGAGACACTAGCGGTAGATCTTAAAATTCCCAAGGTATGCCATGACATCGCTTCCTTGAAAAAGGACACCGACGCAGACCTTGTCGTAGTTGCCGTGCCGGAGCTTGCAGCTAATACCGTCGCCAAGGCCTGTTTCGACAAGGACTGGGCCGTACTACTGGAGAAGCCGGCTGGCTATGACTTAGCCGATGCGGAAAACATTGCCGAGGCGGCAAAGATCTGCAAGCGACCAGTGATGGTAGGCTTCAACCGCCGCTTCTATTCCAGCACAGCGGCGATCATGGCGGATCTCGAATCGCGCGACGAAAATCGTTTCGTGCACGTTCAGGATCAACAGAGTTTTGCTGAGGCAAGGCGCTACAACCACCCAGAGCCCGTGGTCGAGAAGTTCATGTATGCTAACTCAGTCCATATCATCGATCTCATCACAATGCTGGCCCGAGGCAACCCGGTCGAGGTCAAACAAGTGATGCCGTGGCGGGGTGGCGAGACTGAGGTCGTACTTGCCCACATTGTATTCGACAGCGGAGATACCGCGCTGTACGAGGGTGTCTGGCAGGGTCCAGGACCGTGGGCTTGCGCGGTATCGACGGTCAGTCGTCGCTGGGTAATGCAACCATTGGAGCGCGCCACAGTGCAAAACGTGGGTGAACGCATTCATATTCCGGTCGATCTGGACGAAGTGGACAAGACCTTCAAACCCGGCTTCCTACGCCAAGCAGAGGCCGTGGTTGCGCGGGTGCGTGGCGAGCCAAGCAAGGCGGTCGATCTACCAGAGAGTCTGAAAACGATGCGGCTTATTTATCGTATATTTGGTGTGTAAGCCAATATCACAGCTGGATATACCGTGGCCATCTCTCGCCATGGAACGAACGGAGACCTTTACGCAATTGACTGGATTCGGCCGTCCATTCGGGCTTGCGATAGATGGAGTTGGCCGCTTCTACATCTGCGATATGGATCTGCATAGCGTGGCGCGGCTATCACCAGACCTTGCACAGGTATCCTGGTTAGCCACCGACGGAACCGGCTGGATGAGCGCCGAGGCAGTTAAAGCTGGTACCGCAGCCCGCGCGCGGCCGAGGAAGCCACAGCTCCTCAACGGTCCTCATTCGGTGGCGGTTACAGATACCGGTGCAGCCTGGGTTACGACCTACTATACGCCAGGGCTTCACATAATAGATAAAGATGGCCGGCACCGCGAGACTTTCACTAGTCTTGGCGACACCTCACTTGCTGGACCTGCAACGGCTAAGCTCGATCGAGCTGGAAGGCTACTCATCACCGAGTTTAGTCTACATTGCGTTCTGATCACCGATAGAGCCGGCAACAAACACGGCGCATTGGGAAGCGGCGCGCGCGACGGATTAGTGCCGCACATGAAGTTTTCAGCAGGCTCTACACAGGGTGCCTTCGACCGCCCACACATGACGACGGAGCTTGCAGACGGAAGTTACGTAGTGGCTGACACATGGAACCATCGATTGCAGCTCTACGACACCAATTTTATCTGGCGGGGCTGGCTAGGTGCAGGTTGCGAGAGCTGGTGTGACGATGCTCGGGTTTCTGCAGCAGGCAGCGGACCGGGATGGCTGAGCGCACCTGTAGCCGTGGGCGCGGCACCAGACGGCCGCTTCATCGTCACCGACTGGGGAAATAACAGGCTAATATGGTATGATGCTGACGGCAGTCTGCTCTCGGTGAAGGCAGATTTGGGATTGCAAAAGCCTTACGACGCACAAATTCTGGGCTCACAGATGGTTGTAGCGGATGCCCATAACGGTCGCGTGCTGTTTAATAAAATGATCTAATACAACCGAAAAACTGCTAAGCTGATCCAATCACTGATAGATCAGGCGAGTTGCTTCCAAATGGTGGGGAGCTCGTTGTCACACCTTACAGCGAGCTAGCCGGCATCTTAGCAATCTCCTAAACACAGATAACATCAACCGAGATACCAAGAAGAAATTCTTGCAAATAAAGACGGTTCCAAGGGTAGGATTTATTCAAGAACCTATCTTTTGTTTAAAGGTTCAAACCTTCAATCGACAAAGAAAAATGCGCCTATAATATTAGAAAGCGAATGCTAAACTTTGATTATTGCCAAGTTCAGGGTGGCTCATTAGAGAACCAAGTCAACCTGTTAACCTTTATAGCAGGTCGATTGCTTTTTGAATGGCATGCAAACGATCTTCAAAAATATACCCGGGATTGACTTTTTTCAGAACGTTAAGTGCAAGAAGTGTTTCCTTTGCTGCACCAGAAAGATTTGTAATAAAGCACGCCTTTGTGTTTCGTGTTGCCTCTTCAATCAGTTCCTCAATTGATAATGCCGCACTGGTATCTATATGAGCGGCATGTGAAAAATCAAAAATCACGATCTCATGGACTAGCATCGAATTCTCAAGAGTTTGAACAAGTTGGCGCGCCGAGGCATAGGAAAAATGCCCCCTAAAAGAAATTAAACCAATCCTACTTCCTTGGCTTTTCAGCGCATTACGTTCGGATATAGTTAACTCGTCTTCGTTCTCAGATAACGCACCAACCGCTACCCCTTTCAGCTCCTCAGTTTCCATCCAGCGGGCGGTCACTAAGCCAGCCACGATTAATCCCACACCAACGGCAGTTATTAGATCGACAAAGACTGTGAGGCTGAGCGTGATCAGCATCACAAATACTTTGTCCTTAGGCGCACGAAGGATTCGTTTCAAATATCCCCAGTCAATTATGTCCCATCCAACTTTTATCAGTATTCCGGATAGCACAGCATGCGGAATTTGCTCTGCAAAAGGGCCAAGGCCTAATACCAAGCCCAATAGAATAACCGCATGTAGCGCTCCCGAGACGGGAGAACGCCCACCAGCACGAACATTGACCACAGTTCGCATAGTTGCACCGGCACCTGGAAGTCCACCGATCAGCCCGGCCACCATATTTCCTATCCCTTGACCAATCAGTTCCTTATTTGAATTGTGCCGTGTGCGAGTGATTGTATCTGCTATTAGAGAAGTCAAAAGGCTATCTATGGACCCTAACAGCGCCAAAATAAGCGCGGGCTGAACGAGCCTAGTAAAGTTCGAAAATTCAAGGTTGGGTAAATATAATAAAGGCAGCCCTGTTGGCACTTCTCCAATAATTGGGGCATCGGAGAGCATATAGCGTCCCAGTATTGTCCCTATTACTAGGACCACAAGTGGTGGTGGAATTTTCTTCCGCCACTTCACCGGCCAGAACACCATGATTAGCAACGTCAAGCTCGCAATTGCTAGCGCATGCACATTTGGATTAGCAACTGCATATGAAAGAACGCGTAGCGATGCCAATGGCCCCCCAGAAACAGTAGCGTGTCCAAAGAAAGGCAATATCTGGATCAAAATTATGATAACGCCGATTCCCGACATAAAGCCGGAAACAACGGTATAAGGTGTGTAAGAAACATATCTGCCGAGCCGCAGCATACCGAAAACTATCTGGAAAACACCTCCGAGCATAACAATGGTGAAAGCCTCTCCAAGATTTTCCGCATGCTCTGCAACGATGACCGCCATAACGATAGTCATCGGACCGGTTGGCCCAGAAATCTGAGAATTGGTCCCACCAAATACGGCGGCAAAGAAGCCAACGGCAATTGCGCCGTATAGGCCTGCAATTGGCCCTACACCAGAGGCAACGCCGAACGCCAACGCAAGTGGCAAGGCTATTACTGCGGCGGTAACTCCTCCATAGATGTCTCCCAACATATCGGGCGATAATTTCATTCTTTATCCATGATATATGGCAGAAAAATGGGTTCTCATTTTGTATATAAAAGAAAGAATACCTAGACACCAAATCCTGCTTTTAACTTATTTTACAATGAGCTACGGACTTTATCATATTTTATTGTAAAATGAATTGATTGCGGAGTCTCATAACCAGCTTTGCAGACTTTCTGTGCTCCTAAATTTTCACAATTTTTTTAAGAGTTCAATCCATCGGATATGCAGAACCTAGAACTAAACGACCTATGTTTATTGCTTTGGTAAAGGTCGAACGTCTTATAGCTTCCAGACCAATAGGCCAGAGCCGCGTTATTTCCAATCAAGATCTGGCAACCGCTTTGATCGAGTGGCGCGACTTGCTACCTAAACACAAGAAACTTCGGTCTTCAGCAGCCCATTCATTTTAGTCTGACAAGACCAAATTGAGTTCTAGGCATTTTTGAATGACACTCTCATCGCCAACCGTTCTGCGAGACGTTTTAGTCCCGGATAGGTCTTTCGCCATTCAAGATTAGGCAAGATGCTATCAAGATAGCCAAGGGCGCACCCACAAGCGATATCGGCCAGCGTAAAGCTATCACCGTGGCAGAATTCTCGACCGCCAAGATCTTTTTCCATGGTGACGAGGCCCGCGTCGATTTTCTTCTGCTGCTTTGCATAAAAGTCAGGGCCTTTCCGCTGAGCAACAGGAGTCCGGTCTTCATGGGTTATCGCCACGGTAGCGTCCATGATTCCGCTGCCCAAAGCATCCCAGCGTCTCACCTCTATTCTGTCCGTGAATACTTCAGGAATTAGTTTTGTCGTGCCAATAAGACCGTCGAGATATTCGATTATTACAGAAGAATCATAAAGCGAGCTGCTATCAT
>Ga0302127_10000226_pt1 | contig 29422 bp, 18 predicted proteins | sample CB4_SCM_MG_FD_204452 | JGI IMG/M metagenome (GOLD analysis project Ga0302127, IMG submission 204452) | Marine microbial communities from Western Arctic Ocean, Canada - CB4_SCM | ecosystem: Environmental > Aquatic > Marine > Oceanic | place: Canada: Western Arctic Ocean | collected 2017-09-24
GTAAAAATGTTTCAAAGAAATATCTGATGTATGACACCTCAGGGGATAAATTAGTACGTAAAAATCCATTTTGCCCTAATTGTAAAGAAGGTGTATTTTTAGCGAGACATAAAGATAGAATGTCTTGTGGTCGTTGTGGATATCGCCACATTGATGAAGTTAGTGAAGAATAATAATCTCAATTAATATGCTTTGAGAAATAACCTGAGTTGTCTAATACCATCCAAGTGTCTTTGGATTTGAATATTGCTTTTCCAATTTCTTTACGACTTTGCTTTTGTATAGATGATTTAGACCATAATATGTCTTCCCTCCAAGCACATAGTCTCCAGCATTGAGTTTCAAAGTCCCATTTTGCATCATGCACAGGTCCTTTTTGTTTCATTGTTAATGAATCAGTTGAATTTAAATCTTCGATCCATAATATGTTCCCCTCAGGACAACATAATAAGGTATTATTTTCAAAACTAAACGTTTTTTCTAATATATTTTCAAACTCAATTTCTCCCTGGTCTATAATCTGGCCATCTTTTCCATTAATTAATGCCCATTCCGCTCCTTTTGACCAAATCATTAATCCTTGATTTGTAATTTCCATTGAAACCACTAAATTTGCAGAACTTAGTTTATTTTTCCACTTAATCTCTGGAATTCGCCATAACTCATTTGAATTATGATCTATACAATATATCCCTCTTTTCCATGTAGTAAATGCAACATAATCTGGGCCTGCGATAAGTGCTAGCGGTTCCGAATCAAGTGTATGTGACCATTTTGAACCTGTTACTTGTGGTTGAATTTCATGGCTTAACTCAATTCGTAGTTCTGAACGAGAGGGGCCGTTATGAATTTCCGAATTTAATTCTATGGCAGCCATTCTTGCAATCATTAATTCCAAATCAACCCAGCAAGCAAAAAGAGTATTATTTGAAACTGAAGATTGTGATATGGCAGTGGGAAAAGGAGTCTTATGTTCTGATTCTATCTCCATAGATTCATTAATAATCTGCAATTCACCGTCCATTCCAGTGATTAGTATTCTCTTGTCTCCCAATTCAATTATTTTTTGTGGTGGGAATACAAGCCTGTTGTCCATAACACCCCCTGCATAATCTAATAGATAATCTCTGAAGACGATATGCTATCATAGTAAAGGAGTTAGGAGTTACATGGTCGAGCCAGTAATTTTGATAATTATTAGTGGTGGAGATATAGCGTCAACAAATCAAGCTGAATCACTTTTGGAAAAATGTGATTGGGATTCAGGCCCTTTAGTAGAGGGATTCAATACTTGGAGCCGTAATTTTGTAAGATTATGGTGGAGGGATGGAGGAGTTTTATTTGAAGATAATTTAGAAAAACGTTGGAAAGCAGAAACAGGTGAATCTGTATCCGAAGTGATTTTTCCAAGTAGGCATGTTGCCGCATCAGGAGTCCCCTGCCTAACAATCCACCCTATCGGTACACCCCAATATGAATTAGATGAAAAACCACCTTTTGGAGGAAGATCTGGTGATGCTCCTCCTCCCTCTCCAAGAATGAGTGGATGGATGCAGGAATTAAAAAAACAAGCAACTATCCATAATTTGAATGATGAATTTGTTATTAGTTTTGAAACAACTCATCATGGTCCATGGGTAACAGTTCCATCTTTATTTATTGAGATTGGGTCCACTCAAGAAAAATGGGGGCACAAAATTGCTGCATCGGCCCTGGCTGATGTAATCATAAATGGCCTTAATTTGAATTCAGACATATCAGTTCCAAAAATTGAATCAGAAAAAGTAGTTCTCTGTTTGGGTGGAGGGCATTATGCACCTCAACCAATGAGACTTTCAGACAATGGTATTGTTTTAGGGCATATGTTAGCAAATTATGCATTAAAGATGGATGTTGTTGATGGAGAGATAAATTCAACTAATTTACCAGAAGGTACATGGAAACAATCAATAATGGCGGCATATAATTCTACGAAAAAAGCAAACTTAGATTCTGAAATTTGGGTATATTTAGATAGGAAATCCTTCAAAGGATGGCAAAGAAGTTCAATAATTAAATTTTTAGAATTACAAAATATTCCTTACGGAAGGACAAATGATTTTCTTTGATGTGATACATAAGCATCAAAGTTCTATTTCCTTTGAGCACTTCATGGCGGGTGGTTTATTTGGACGCACCTTAGCTTCTATTTTGCCATGGATGCCGAAATTTTTAGTTGGTTGGGTAGCTCGAAGGTATGTTGCTGGAAAAGATATTGATTCTGTTATTAAAATAATGAAACGTTTGGAATTAGAATCTGCATGTACTACAGTAGATGTGCTCGGAGAAGAAATAAATTCACTCAAAGAAGCTGAATTTTTTGTTGATGAATATAAGGCTGTGATTATGGCAATTAATGAGGAAAACTTAGACGCTAATATTTCAATTAAGCCAACAGCATTCGGTTTACTTTTAGATCGTAAGAAAGGACTTGAGAATATTAGTGAAATCTGTGAATTAGCATCTAAAACAGATATTTTTGTAAGGTTAGATATGGAAGATCATAGAGTGACACAAGACACTATAGATGTAGTTTTAGAAATGCACTCTCGGAATATTACTAATGTTGGGTGTGTACTTCAATCACGCTTATTTAGGACCAAAGATGATATCAACTATTTATGTGATGTTCTAGGTGGATGGGCTGATTTTAGGTTGTGTAAGGGCATTTATCTAGAACCTTCTGAAATTTCCCATACAAAGTATCAACCAATTGTAGATTCGTTTTGTTCAGACATTGATCTTGCATTAGATATGGGTGCATATGTTGGAATTGCAAGTCATGATCTAAAAGTCCTTAATCATACAAAAAAATCTTTAGAATTAAGAAACTTGGGACCTAAAATAAACGATAAAAGGAAAAACGCAGTAAAGAATAGAAAAGGAAAAGGTCCAGGGTATGAATTTCAATTTCTTTTAGGCGTTAGAGGAAATATAAGAAGGAAATTAGCGAGAGAAGGCCATATGACTCGAGTATACGTCCCTTATGGAAGTCAATGGTATGAATATTCAATGCGTAGGCTTCGTGAAAACCCAGATATTGCATGGCATGTATTCAAAGCAATGATATTCCCTTGGAAAAACAGAAGATAAATCTCTTAATTATCTCGTCTTTGTCTTTCAGGATTTGGATTATCTCCTAATGACCCTTCTTTCCATGCTTGACGGCGTTCTCTTGAGGTTGAAGGTTGTTTTTTAGGCTGAGGTGGTGGTTGTAAGTAAATTCTTTTTATTTCAAATGCTTCATATTTACCCCGTAATGTTGAACCTTTTTCAGTATTAATTGATCTGATTCTCCATTTGTATCCGTCATGCTCAATTATTGAGCCTGTTGAGAATAATCTGTCTGGTTCACAGATAATCAATCCCGATGTAGACGTGTCATCTTCAGTCATTGTGAGTTTTACTCTTACTTCATCGTACCTTTTTGCAGTGATTCTACCGATTCTTTCAGGTGAAGATTTGCGCATGAATTTTTTTTGTGTTGATTCAAGAGTATTAACTCTCCATAATTTTTCATCATGCTCGAAAATATCTCCTACTCGAAAAAATTCATCATCATCAACTTCAATAGTCGCACTAATGCTATTTGGCCCATCACTCAGTAGGAATTTTAACTTAAGTGATTTATTTGGACGGATATGTACCTTATGTACACGTGAGCATACCTCACATTGAACCTTGACATCAAGTCCAGAACCAACTTCTCTTTTTCGAACAATCTCGTGTTCTTGCTGTTTACTACATGAAGGGCATGTGGCAACACAACTTGTTTCAGAAGTTTCCATGAATGCAACCCGTAAGTAACGTCTATTTCAAGACATGGTAATGCGGAATGTTGAATATCTATACGCTTTCGAGTTATTGTGGAAACACTTCCTACAGAGCGAGACGCATTCGCTTGGTTACTCGCTGAAGACCCCGAATTGGGGGAAGAAGAGCCTAATGTAGCTGCAGCAATTAATGAACAACTATCTCATATGGAACTAAATTCTCAAGATATAGATGCAATAAGGAGAATTAGAGATGTGGCTATAAGGCACAATCCCAAAAAAATCATCGAAGTAGGAGGAGGGATCGGTCATCTTTCTGCTTGGTTATTAGATGCATTTTCATCAAATTCCAAACCCCCTGAATATACGATTGTGGAAGGAGGGAATAAATTTGCTGCTATTCTTCTTAGATTGACTCAAAGGTTTGATGCTAGCGAGTGGACTCACGTTTCAGGTATGAGGTTTCAAGAATTAGCAGGAGTCTGTAATGCTTGGTTAATCTCAAACAAAGCACTACTCAATAGTTCTTCCATGGAGGCTACAAATGCACCTGCAGCAATACCTGCTGATTTAATTATTATTGATGTCGGAGATGAGGAACAGGTGGAATGTATCCAAGAATCATTATCGTTATTATCTAGTAATGGATTATTATTGACTATAGAGCCAAATGTTCCCTTTGAAGGTGCATCCGAAGCAGATGCAAATTTATTTCAATTGTGGATGGATTTAATTCGCGATATTCAAGATACTTATCGTATTGGATTTGTCCCTCTTAAAACTTCAACATTAGTTGCTTTTATGCCGAGATAGTTCTGTTTATTAGAGCATCTACTTGAAGTAATCCATATCCATAATATTCATCATGTTCTTCTGAATTATTTCTTGAGAGGCAACTTTCTTTAATCCATTGTTTGACCTTTTCAACAGCATCAATACTTCCGCCTTCTGAACCATTTCGTGAAAGGGATGGATTGGATTGTAGCATCAATACTATTGCAGAGGAAACATATACCGTTGCAGCAGAAGTACCACTTGCAGTTCCGTATGTCGCTTTACTTGGTTCGTTTGCGCCTGAGTTTGTTGAAATTAATACAGGGACACTTTGAGCAGGAGCTACCAATTCAGGTTTTTTGTCAGGATCTTGTCTTCCAAATTTGGGTGGGAAAATTTTCAGTTCATTAGATCCTTTACTGCTTCCACTCCATATGTCGCCTTCAACTCCTACCCCTCCCACACAAATCACATTTTCTTCACTACATGGGCTATCTACGTCTTCATCCGTATCATCCTCTCCATCATTTCCTGCAGCGGCAATGACATAGATTCCTTCATTTATTGCATCATTTACGGAACTTTCTACTAAATCCCCACCAAAAAAGGAAGGTATGATTCCTGGTGCACCTCCTAAGGATAATGAGATTACGTCCGCTTCATTTGTATTGCACCATGTTATTGCTTCTGAAACGGCTTCATCACTCCCAGTTCCTTCTTTTGATAGTGCTTTTGCGATTAGTAACTCAACTCCCGTTGCAAGACCTTCCAGTCCTCCTTTTGCCACCATGATTCCTGCCATCATGGTTCCATGTCCATGATCGTCATACACATTATTTTTTGAACCAATGAAATCCTTCCATCCCTTTAATTCAAGGTGACGAAGATCAGGATGTGTTAAATCAATTCCCGAATCTACAATACATACTACTATCCCTTGCCCAGTAATGTCCAAATTTGAAAACCCAGATAATTTTTCATAATTATATTGTCTGCTTGTTAGAAAAGTTCCTGGCCCAGTAATGTCTTCATTCCACCAATTATTCCACGCTACATAAATGATTCCCGAGCCTAGGATTAATAACAGTACAGTACAAATTGCAATAATTGATTTTATTGCATTATCGTCTATGTCGTCCCATTCTTCCTCAAAATGTGGAACCGCCGCTTTTTTATCCACTGTAGGGATTTCTACTAATTTCTTTGTCAAAACATCACCTAAATGTCTATTCTATCCTCTTCGTTCAAATTAATCACCATGCTTCATGATCACGAAGGTGCTTTAATGCAGGCGTACTAACTCCGCAATTCTTACAATTTATTCTTAATGGAATCTTTGATTTACATATCGGACAGTCAGAATTTAGGGCACCTTCTCCTCCACAATTATCATTGATACACTTTAGGCGTGGCAAGCCATTTTTCCCTCTAAAAATTGGAGAGGGAGATTTACATTCAGGGCATTTTCCTTGTTCATCCTTCCATGCACCGACCTCAATTTGCATGTCGTCAATTTCTCTTGCTCTTTTTGATTTAATTGTTATTTCTCCAGTGCCAAGCATTAATTGAGGATACCATAATAGGACACAAATCCCAGAAATCGATATTGCACCAAATAAGATGTATAGGAATTGCCAAAACCAACTACTGTGTGGCCTTACAGCCACATAATGTGCGCCAGCCCAAGAACTAATGAATGCAGCAATTGACCAAATTATTAGGATCCCTACCCACCCGAATAGACTATGATTATAGATTGATTCAGCCATGATTCTTGGGTCTCGATTCTGATGTTTTTCTTCAACATGTAAATCTCTTGTTTCAATTACGGCTCTTGAAAATACAAATCCTAAAAAGATCGCAGTAATTAATGCTCCACTCATTATTGTAATCCCTTCTGAACTAATTTCAAATGGAAATGTTGGAGCTCCTTGATGGAGTCCTATTGCTAAAATTGTGATGCTAATCCACATTACGATAAGACTTACAGATTGCCCTCTCATTAAGGGATAGTGGTTCCAAAGCCGGTATAGGAAATATGTCCAACAAATCATACTAAGAATTAGTTGGAAAAAACTAGCAGGTGCCACAGCACTTAATCCTGTTCCAAGGGGGGATATTCCAACCTTTAGGTAATCTCCTCCTTGCTGTAATTCTCCATCGAATGTAATTGCCCCGATTAGGATTGCTAATGCTCCAATACCCACAGTAATAAATTCAGAATTAGTCCATGTGCTTCTCAATGTAATAATCATAAAATAGATTTGTTTTCTAAATTCATCTACTCGTGAAAAAATTGAGTGTATGTCACTTAATTTATGATTCAATTCAATTTCATTTAATTTATGAAACTTTATGGGGCTTGTTGTTGCATTATCCGCATCATTTGCAGCCGCCATATATGCTCTCCCGCATCATCTGCATAAGATAACTTGCTTTTTTTTACCACTAAAATCTAGAATTTTGCTATGAGAATAAAGAGCCACTGGCGAGAATTGAACTCGCGACCTACGCATTACCAATGCGTCGCTCTACCCCTGAGCCACAGTGGCGGATGGCAAGGGGAAATCGTATGTTTTTTTAATCGCTACTACTGTGTTGCCATAGTTACCTTTTTTCAACTACCGCGCATTCGCAGTGCTATTGCGGTGGTCGCATAGCCTGGTATTGCGCGTGACTGGAAATCACGTGTCCCTCGGACTCGGGAGTTCAAATCTCTCCCATCGCGTTTTTACAACGACGTAGTATGTAAGCACTATGACTCGTTAATTTTTGCACCTAAATGAAGCATATTCTATGCTAGTAAAAAACGGGTACATATCCCTGGAATTGACTGGCCTTTGATGATTTTTTGGCTTTGGTTTAATTGCTTTTTTTAGCGACTAAAAAATCCATTAATTAATGCTCTCAAATGCTATTTATGCACTCCTAATTTCAAACTTTGGAGCGTGTGTTTCAAATGCCTAGTGCACACCCCTACGGGGTGCAGGGTGAGTCGATGTCGTCAATCTTTAAACAAAATGAACGTTCAAATAATAAACTAATATGCCTATTTCTCGCATTAATAATGTGTGTTCCGACAGCAAATGCTGCATTCACTGAATGGTCGGGTCCATCTTCAATAAACTCTTCTGGAATTCCTACGGTGACTAATGCATTTATCGTTCCAGGAAACGCAACCGTGTTAGATGGTTGGGTCAATATTGGAGTTGATGGAATGATTGATGCAGATTATGGAATGTATCTGAATTCAGATGGTACCGATTTTACAAACGGTACACTTGATGGAACTTCGCTGGAACATTATGGGGAATTACTATCCTTAGCCCCTGATCCATTCGTCAATCAGAAAACCAATTTTGAGTCAGGACTTGAATACGCATTCCCAGGTAACCTTCAGCAATATGGATCACATACAGGATTATGGTCTATTTCAGATATGGATATGCGCGGAATAGCACCTTCAAATGGAGCCTATAATATGGCTTATGGAGATATTCCTGCATCTCCTTCTGATGGTAATTTCTTACTAGGGACAAACCCCACATCCTCCGTATCTGGAGATATTTTTCAATCCTTAGAGTTACCAACTCTACTCACTCCTCACCCTTCAAACGATTTTAGTCTTAGTTTTGATCATTGGTATCACGTAGATACTCCTGCTGATGTTACGGGAGATGGAGATGGGGCTTGGTTAGAATACCGTGTTAATGTCGGTGATTGGACTTATTTAGCGCCAGAAGGAGGTTATCCAAATACCTTAGATAATAATTTAACATTTCTTAATTTTACTTTAGACGGAGATTATGATGGTGAAAATAATACACTTTATTCTCATGAACCTTTGCCTGTAAATCTTCCTTTCGCAGGAACTATAATCTCTCAAGATGGTTCAATTGCAAATTATACTGGATTTGTAGGAAATAAATTTAATAATATTGATGAAGGAAACGAAACACCTTTTAATTCCAGTGCATTAAATAATTCTGGGATTAAGGTAAATATATCTCCGGCTAGTGCACCTTCAGGGGGTCAACATGGATTCCCTGTGTGGGCAAGTACTGCTGCTTCTGGGTGGGTAACTTCGGAATTTAATCTATCAAATGTATCTGATATTCCAGGATCTAATTCAATTCAATTTAGGTGGAATTATCGTTCTTCTGCTGATTCTGACGCAAGGCCAGGTTGGTATGTTGACAATATAGACATTAGTAACTCTGGTGTTTTAGCTTATGATGCATGGTTATTTGGTTGCTCACCAGTAGATGGTTGTACTAATGCAAATGGAAACTATGCAAACCTTGGTGGTGGCGCCTTAGTATTTCCAGTTGATTTAAGTTCAGCAACAGTAGATCCAACAATTAATCTAGATGCTCATTGGGCATTAGAGGGCGGTACTGCTCCATATGGAGATAATATGTATATTGAGGTAAGCAATGATAACAATACATGGGAAGATGTAATTGCAGTGGCATCATCACCTTCAACTCCATTCCCTGGAACTTCCACTGATGGAGATTCACAGGGATTTGAATCACTTGAATATACATATCCTGCAGGTTATGTAGGTGATTCAACAACTTGGTTTAGAGTGAGAGTTGAAACCGATTCGTCACTTGGTTGTGCTTATCCTCAGTATTCAGAGCATTGTGGTGTATTTATTGATAACCTTGAAATTTTTGATTCCAATACTGCATCTGTGATGTTTTCAGATGACTTTCAAACAAATGTTAATGGTTGGCATGAAGCTACCCCTCATGCGGGATTTAATCCTTCAGGTGCTGTAGGTATAGATGATTGGAATTTTGTAGTAAATAATCAGGGTTCCTTTTCATTCAGTGAAAGTTTTGAAAGTCCTGATGCAATCGGTGCTATGGATTTCGTTGCAGAGAACCTTTATGCAGCTTCTGAGTGGCAATTTGGAGAGATTCCAACTCCTTATTCAGGATATGGTCCGTCATCTTTTACATCTGGTACTCATGGTTTTGGAATTGATTTGGCAGGTCCCTACGTTTGGGCTGCACCACAGTTACATACTCGTTTAACAACTCCAACGTATACTTTATTAGATAACGCAACTAGCTTTTTATCATTCAATCATTGGATCTGTGGAGAACCAAATTATGATGGTGGAGCCGTATTTATTTCAGTAGATGGGGGAAATTTCACTCATTTCCAACCACCAGTTGTAGGTGGATATAACAATTCTTGGTACGATGGTACAATCACTGGAGGAATAGCTGCTCAGAACATGCTTTGGGGACATGATGTATTTGTTGGCCAAGGATATGGGCAGCCACAAAATGGTGGGACTTGTAATGCAGCAGTCGGGGGAGTAGTCACTCATCCAGGTTGGGAAAAAGTACGTGGAACTTTAGATGCATATAATGGTTCAACTGTACAATTTAGATTTGAATTTGCAGCGGACAGATATTGGAGTTATGATGGTTGGTATGTTGATGATTTAGGCATAGAAGTAGATTATTTCCAAATGGATGGAAGATGGCAAAGTGAATTAATTGGAATGGATGAGTTAGGTGCTGGATTTGTAGATGCTACTATGGAAGTTCCCAACGGTACTTGGATAACAGGATCTATATTGAATGCAGGTGGGCAAGTTGTGCCTGGTTTTGAAAATTTGACAATTCCTTTCTCATTAGCAGGACTTGATTTAGAGTTGTATCCCAATGTTAGACTTCAATTAAATTTCGGAACTGATGATCCCCATTATACTCCGACTTTAACCGAACTCTTCTTTGGAGGGATAAGGTCATTTGAATCCTCTAATGGAGAGAATAATGGTTGGGATATACCAGAAACAGGTTTAGAGATTACCGAATTAGGCAATATGACTGTTGATGATGGGCAACCACATACAATCTCTAGTGAATTTATGTATTCTTCAAGGCCAATGAAGACATTTGAATTAATAGGAAGTCTGAATGCAACCGTTTATCTAAAAGATATTTCAGGAAATTTACTTGGTAACTTAACCGCAGGTCAACAAATAATCTTTGATTCTCCTCAGCCGGGTTTTGCAGCAGAAGTAGTATTAAATCCAGGGAATTACTTAAATTGGTTTTATATCATTGGAGTATATACTAATCCTGCATTTAATCCTCAGATAGATATTCTGCGTGATGGAATAATTGATTGGGAATTCCCTGCGGACCCTTATTTTGGTCATTATGGATGGCAAAATAGATATTATGGAGTTACAGAAGATGGAGCATTATCACTTTCTAATACTGAAGATAGAGGAATGCAACTCGAATTTTCACAAAATGAGATTATCACAATTCATGTATTAATTCCAGAGAATGCAAGTGTTGAATCCGCAATTCTTCCGTTAATAGTAACTTCTGATGATGTGATAAGTGCGAATATTTCTGCATCATTTATGGGGCAAACAAATTTACTTTCAGTAATTAACAATTCGAAAGGAGGACAGGGAGTAATAAGTTTACCAATTAATGGCCAATTGACAGGTACTCCCACAGTTACAGAGGGTCAGAGAACATTTTGGAATGTAGGTATTGATTTGAGTATGGATTTTTCACATTCAGAATCGTCATTGACAATTAGTATCGGTCCAATGTCTATCGGTTATGATTTGATGGAAAATATTTCAGGTTTAGAGCCTATATTCGAGCCATATCACCAGTCTAATAATGACAATGGTAGCGCAAACAACGTTCGTTACAATTTATCATTCTTGGCGGATCGTGGAGGTGTCTCATTGGATGGTGCAATATACCATGAATTAATAATTACAAATGAGCCATTCATACCACCTGCTACTTTTTATCCCGATGGTTCAATTCAAACTGTAACTACAACACATTATCATTTAGAGGATAATGATTTGATAGATACTGTTCGATTAAGAGCTACTGCAACTAGCGGTTCATTTATTGATGTAAATGTTCAAGATCTTGATGGTACTCCCGTGTTTACGCAATTACAGGGTTCACAGTATCTTTCCTTGGTACCTGCCGAATCATCAGTAATTCTTGTAGATGGGCATTGGGTAATTGATTGGGGCTTTGACGTTCAATGGGATTGGGATGATGAAGACACAATCACCTGGATTTCACTTGCAACGGATGCAGATGGGTATGGAATTTCTCCATATTCAGCAACATCTGGCGGTGGCGGCTATAATGCTGTTGAAAACGATTTAGTAGTAAATGACTTTGAGATTTATGATCAGTTTGGAAGACTTGTTAGTGAAGATTCATGGGTAGATGACAATAGTACCTTAACAGTATATGGAAATGTATCATTTGAAGATGCAATGAATAGAGTACCTGAAGTTGATGCATTCAATGTAGTTGCTAATTTAAGTGGGACTTTGGTAAATATGACCTCATTAGGTTCAGGTACCTGGTCTGGAACAGTAACTACACCAGTTCGTGGAGATGAAGGAGCAGGTACAATAATCCGTTATCCTCTCTCAGCTCAAATAAATAGAGTTGGTCCAGGAGATGGGGCAGTTGGAGGCATGGATGAAACAAGAGAAAGGCCTACTGTTGAATTTAGAATTGATGATGAAGACCCTACTGCAGAGAGATTACAGATTTACACCTCGGGGCAATATATAGATGCAGATGGTTATACATGGGATCCCTCTAAGGAAATTTCATTATTGTTCACGGTTTCAGATAATCAATCCCTTGGTTCAGAAGTAACAATGTTCTATTGGATAGAAGATATGCATGACTTATATGATCCTTCAGTAAATGGCAAGAATGGAGTTCCTGATGTGCAAGAATATGCATCTATGACTATGATGATATTTAATTCAGGAATCGCAGGAGAAGAAACAGTGAGTTTCCTCCCTATTAATCTAGAAGTTAATGCTGAAAACCATAGAGTTAGTATTTACTTTACTGGTATTGATTTTGCTGGAAATGAATTGAGTAATGGAGGATCACCAGGTTATGATACTGATTACGCCACAGTTTATACTGCAATAAATGAGCCTACAGATATTCTTCAAGATTTCATCTATCTTGATACCGAGAGTGACTATTTGATGGTTGGGCAAAATCATACATTGTCACTGCGTATTGATGAACCGAATGGAATCGGTACTGTTGATTATATCACAATATATCTGATGGGAGAAACAGAAGAAACATTGGGGGTAATGAGCTATTATCCAGTTACGGGTGAGTATTCAACCCCTGAGGACAGTCATCTTACGATTAATGGAGTTGAGGTGACGCCTTATCAAGGATCACTATACAATTTGAATTTTTACTTTACATTAGATTGGAATTTCCCTGAAACTGCAAAAGGAGGGTGGAACTTGCCTTCTATCGTATTGGAAGATACAGATCCAGTTAGTAACCCAGGTACATATGATTTAGTACTCACAAATATTGGTACTAATAGATGGAGTTTAGATAATGACTTGATGATTCAATTAGTCAATATGACCGATTTATCTCCTCCTAGTACAGCAGGTTCGCCGGAATTGCTATATGTCGCCGAAGGAGACGAAGTATCAATTTCAGGAGTTGTAATGTTTGCTAAAGCTCAAGTACCGATTAAAGTAATTCCTCAGGGGTTACTTGCGAATTTAGATTTCAACTACGGTACAGAAGAAGTACATGGTGATTCTGAAATACTTACTGATGAAGGTACTTTTGAGATTATTGTTACTTTACCTACAAGGGCGCTAAGTGATCCAAGGTTACCAATACAGATGGAGATTACAGGAATTCCTACTTTGGGTAGTGATATTACAAGTGAAAGATGGGAAGAAATTATATTCCGGCCAATGATTGTAGTTGATAGTGATGCACCTACCGTTTCATTTGGCGCAAATACATTCAAATCTCTAAAATCTGATGAATTATCCGCTGTACTGGTTACAGTAATTCTAAATGATAATGGCGGAATTGCAGATGGTCCGTTGGAATTTCATTGGGCATTTACTACTAGTTTTGGAGGACCGGAAATTGTCGGAAGTAGAAGTAGTGCACTTATCTCACAAACTTCTGGAGGGGCCAGTGGTTCAACTTCATGGACATATCAAGAGGCTATTGACATGTCTCCTAATGGTGATTTGAGACTTGAAATTGGCGATGGACTAAAGGTTTGGGTTATCACACAAGATCTTGCAGGAAATATGCCAATTGGCTCAGGAACTGAGTCACAACCAAGATTTATTGAAATAGATGTCCAATCATTTAGATTAGAAATTTCTGAAATAAATGTTAATCCCTCTGATCCATATGTAGGGGAAACGATAACAATTAGTTATCTGGCTAAAAATATAGGGAATAAAGAAGGCGAAGGGAATGTATCATTACAGCTAATGAATGACTTTGGAAATTGGTCTACTGTTTCATCAACTATAGTCTCATTGAGTGATGGACAATCCTTCCAGCCAGATCCGTTTACTTACGAAATTGGAAGTGCAGGAGAGTTAGAATTAAGAATCATCGTAGATGGTTTCGAAGGAGACTCATTCCCCGTATTAGGTTCTGGTGGTTCAGTCATAACTGTCGAATCTGGAGAAAGAGACGAGGGTGGTTCACTAATGATTTGGTTCGGAATTGGTGGAGTTCTGCTTGTTGCAGTTATCGGTAGTATTGCACTTGTGATCTTGAGGAATAGAGATGAGGAGGATTATTTAGATGATGCAGAAGAAATTGTAGAAAAAGAAGCACCTGATGTGCCAACCAGTCATGGACGTCAAGAATCAGATGAACCTGTTGATACCTCAGCTCATCCATTGCTTTCTGAAGCAATGGATGCATTCCCCTCATGGGGAGAAGATGTACTTTTACAATACTTAGAAGCTGGATGGTCAGTACAACAAATGAAAGATGAGTTCTACGAATAGAACCTTACATACTAAATCCGCGTTTAGCTTGACCAGGTATGGTTGGTGCAGAGCCAGATTGTACTCCGTCAGCTTCTTCAGTAATCACCGTTAGTAATGTATTTACCAAAGATTTTAGTTGCTGTAATTCGTCTTCAAGTTCTTTCACTTTTGCTATTGCAATAATAGATTTATCATCGTTAGTTTTCATGTGCATCCCACCCCTGAATTAATTCAAGTTACCCCTGTTCTGAAAAATACGTTCTTGAACATTTTGGATATTTTTGACAAAATAAGATGATTTAACCACTTATCTCGTTCAACCATTAGTCCCTGGAGATACACCTTCTTTGATCACTATTTGCAACGGGTCCAATCGTGTGATGAACTCCTAAGATGGCTAATGTTTCACTTATTTCTTGGTGAATGTTTAATTGCTTAATTGGAATGTTTAGTTTATGGAATTAAATCTTCGTGACAAATTTCTAATCGTAGTTGGACTCTCAGCCTTACTACTCAATCTCACTATAATTCCGATTGTTTTCACTGGAGCTGTTCCCGGGGCTGTTGAGGATAAATTCAAAACTTATCCTCTAGATTCCGCCTGTGGTGAAGATGGTGATTGTAATTCAGTTGAGGGGAGTTGGGCCATATCAACTACAACACGAGATTATTATGCATGGGATTTAACTAATGTAAATGAAGTATTAGAAGATCAAGAATTACCTAAATATGAGAAAAAAGGGCCTTATACCTATCAAATAACCTCTGAAAAAACTTTGTTAGAACATGATAAAGAGAATGGTGAATTAACTTATAATGTAGTAAATTCCTTCGAATGCTCTATAGATAGTCAAAATTCGTGTAATGAGGAATTAACACAATTAAATATTCAATTTAGGCCTCAAGTTATTGGTGCAACCGGTACAGCATTCAAAGGTATCATGGATTTGACAAAGATTGGTTTTGCAAGTGCAATGATGAATCAAGATCTTAATACAACTCAAGCAGGAATTGCGACATCAGATTACATTGCTTCGTTGACCAATAATATTGGAGGTGCAGGTTTTGGATCGTATGGTTACTCAGCTTTACTAGCTGCGGAGGCGGCAGGACAGGTAAGTGTCATATTTCCAAATACTCTCGATGGGAATTTACTGCCTATCGCTAATTTTCTTGGAGGATTAGATTCGGCTTTATATTCATCTCAACATCCGTTGGATTTGCAATTCAATATATCTCTACTCAACGGTTTAGGCCCTGTGGCATTCATGGGTATGGGATCACCGGATGCGTTATTATCGGAAATTGATGCAGATCCAGATAATTCAATTACTGTAATGCGTGCTACAGCATATGGATATTTGGCTACTGAAATGGTTGATACAGATAGTGATGGAGATGTAGATACTCTGATGCCAAATTATGCTCAAACTCTAGTACGAGATTGGTCATTATATGTCGCGATTGGATTAGAATTTCAATCTAATGGAGGTGGGTCTTCTTTCACAGATAGTGAAGACATTATCAATCGCTTGAATAACTTATTAGATATTGACTTCTCAAATGTTGATTGTTTTGATTTAATGATGAATGGAAATGGAAGCGATGAGCCACTAGGTTTACTAGCAAAAAACTCTGCAGGGACTGGCTTTGGTTTGAGTGCTTTCTTGAATATGAACTCTACAACTGCAATGTCTACTTTTGGACTAAGTAATGAGCAATATGATGCGATTAAAACTTGGGCAGAAGGTTGGGCGAATTCTGCAAGTTCATTCCAAATGGCACTTCTTGGCAAAAACGGAATGATGAATGCGGGTCAATTTGTCAATATGACTTTTGGAGATGAAGATCCTATTAATGGCGGCTATTTACAATATAGTTTGAATCAGGGTGGTGATTGGAAAAGCGAAAACACCTTGAGTCCTATTTCATTAACACTAGAACAATCAGCAAACATATTGTATGGTCCTCTTGGATTAACGACTTCTTCAGGAGCTATGCTATTTCTTTATGGAGAATTATCAGGTAAAATCCCACCTGACTATCTCGGATTTTCTCAGTCAGGAGATGATACTTGGAGTGTTGATGTAATCGCTTCTGCTTATGGGATTGATCTTGATTCAGCAGCAGCATTACAATCTTTACTTGTAGGGACTATTTTTGGAGGATTTGTTGAAGGGTTTCTAATTGATAGTTTTGCTGCGAAACCATACCTGACTCAATCGGTTAATAGTTGGCTACTGGGATGGCATGATCCTGTGAGTGCGTATCTGGTATCTGGAAATGCAACAGACAAGAGTGTAGGATGGGCATCTTTAGAATCTAATAAGACCTATTTCGGCTCGAATGAAGTTAAGAATGGTGATGGAACAAACTACACCCTTTGTACAGGTGAAAAATCATATTGTGACAAAGGGGAGTTAGTTACACAAGATGGTTCGAATCAATTGTCATGGAGAAATGATAAGATGTTTGATGCGACTTTAGGACTACTGACGCCTGAAGAAATATCTGGTGCTACGGGTGGATTTATCACAGGTAAGGGAGACAAATTAGATGTTTCAGGATATGCAATAGCAGACATTACCTGTACTGGCACCGAGATATTGAAGGGAATACCAGTCAAGAGTTGTAAGGCATCAGTTGATGCATCCGAGCGCTCAATACAAGCAAATTTACTGAAAACATTTACACTTCTAGATGCAATACCTAGTGCACTTCCAATTTACTTGGGAAGTGATATTGAGATTAAGTCTGAAACTCTTTCAGGTTTAATCATTGCAGGTGAATCTACTACGAGATTCTATCTTGATTCTCGTGATGGAAAAGATATGCAAACTAAACCAGATATTGAGGATTTGATTCCTGTATTCGAAATTAAATCCAAATCAGTGATTGGTGATCAAGACGCTGAAGATATGAAAAGTGCGATTGTCCAAAATCAAAACTATATTACCTATTGGATGAACTTTGATACATTCCTAGATGTCATACCATTAGTAATGTGGTTAGTAGGAATTTTGTTTAGTACTATACCTTTTGTAATGAATCTAAAAGGAATGGTAGTATCTGAAGATGAAGTTTATGAAATAGAAGAGAAGCCAACTATTGGGTTACTTGAAAGAGCACAACAAAAACAAAAAGGTTTGAGATGACTTTCTAGAACCCTACTATTTTGTTTTGAACATATAATCCAACAAGAAAGAATATTACCAAAGTTACGCAAGGTAGAGCATGACAACACATATGAGTAGGTAATTATCCTAATCAAGAGAACACTAAGTGGCGAGTTCTTTCTCAGCCTTATCAACCGCAATCCTGACTGCTATTGCAGTATCTGGAGTAACTGAAATCGAAGTGATTCCACATTCGATTAGGAATTGTGGATATTCTTCAGGGTAATCCGAAGGAGCCTGACCACAAATTCCTATCTCGATTCCTTTTTCTTTGAAAATTTCAATAGTCCTCTTCACCATAGTTTTGACTGCTGAAGATCTTGCATCGACTGGATGTAAATATCCCTCTAAGTCATCTCTACTTACCGCATAAACAGTCTGAACAAGATCATTGGTTCCAATCGAACCACCATCAAGTTCCATCTCTTCAATAAAGCGTTCCGCTTCTATTACATTCGAAGGTAATTCAACCATGATGAATAGGGGTACTCCATCCTTAGAGCCAAGTTTTCTGTTCTCCAGAATTTTCTTTACAGCAACTCCCTCTTCTGGTGAACGGCAAAATGGAATCATCAACTGAAGGTTATCGAGTCCCATATCGTGACGAACACCTTGCAATGCTTTACATTCTAATTCGAATGCGTCTGAGAATCTTGGATCGACATATCGACTTGCACCTCGCCAGGCAATCATCGGGTTTTCCTCAATCGGTTCAAAGATTTCCCCACCGAGAAGTTCTCTGTATTCGTTAGATTTGAAATCCGAGAGCCTAACGAGAACTGGCCTAGGATAGAAGGCCGCACAGATTAGTCCAACGCCCTCTCTTAGTTCATCAACAAAGAGGGATTTTGGATTTGCAGAGTTTCGACTCTTTTCCGAAACCGCTCTGATTAATTCCGCTCTATCACGCTCATTAGTACGTTCAAGACCACGTTGGAAAGGCAGTAGTTTCTTTGGAATTACTCCTGTTTTAGTATATTCTATTAACGAATCCTGATGAACTAATGCCATCGGATGAATGCCCACTTCAGCTGAGAGAATAAATTCGATACGTGCAAGTCCAACTCCATCTACCGGTAGCATTGAATCGGTAAGTGCTTTGGTAGGAAAACCAACATTCAGCTTGATTTTAGTCTTGAGTTTCTGGTTGGTATCAATAATAATCTCTTCAATTTCAAACGGTTGTTTCCCTTTGTATATTATTCCTGTATCCCCTTCGGCGCAAGAGCCAGTAACCATCATTCCATCATTTAAGAGATGCATAACCTCAGTTGCTCCAACGATTGCAGGGATTCCAAATTCTCGTGCTATGATTGCAGCATGGCTTGTTCTTCCCCCTTTGCGAGTAATGATCAGGGAGGCCTGCTTCATCATTGGTTCCCAATCAGGAGTAGTCATTTCAGTAACTAGAACATCACCTTGTTCGAAGACTCTATCCTCCCAACTAAGTTCAGTTATTTCTACTCCTGTAGCCAACCTATCACGCAAGTCACGCTTACTCGAGATTACAGAGTTATAGTTCTGATATTGTCGAACCATTCCACCTCCAATCCTCTTTCCTACTGCTTGTCCTGTTGCTAAAATCGAACCATCAGAATGTAGCGTTTCTAATAATTTTGGATTCATGTGGTAGCGAGTAAGAACTGATGAATTCTCTTTGGCGTGGACTGTTTCGGGCCTTGCTTGAACAATGAATAATTCTCCACTGATCCCATCCTTGGCCCACTCGATATCCATCGGCATTTGATAATGTGCTTCGATAGTAAGTGCCATTTCAGCAAGAGTTAGGACTTCGGAACGTTCCAATGAGAATCTTAATTTGTCTTCAAGCAGGACATCAACGTTTTTCGTTTCGGAATCCTCGCCGTAAATCATCTTCTCTTCTTTACCCCCGAGGTGGCGTTGTACAATTGCTGGTAACCCTTGCTCAAGCCCTTTTTTCCAAACGAGGAAACCGTCAGGGGAGATACTGCCCTGAACTAGAAGTTCCCCTAATCCGAATGAAGAAGAGATGTGAATAATACCGGTATGGCCTGAATCGGGATCTATGGTGAACATTACACCTGACGAAGCCATATCGGCCCGAACCATTTTCATTACAACTACTGCCAACGATGCATCAAGTGGATTCATTCCTTTGTCTACTTGGTATGCGACTGCACGCTCCGTGAACAAACTGGCAATACATTTTTTCCAATGGAACACAACACCTCTTGGCCCAGTAATATTGAGGTATGAATCGTATTGCCCAGCAAACGATGCGTCAACTGAGTCTTCAACCGTTGCTGATGAGCGAACAGCAACATCTACCCCTGGTCCATATTCATCGCACAGGGCACTGTAACCTTTCTCAATTTCTTCTTCAACCTGAGTAGGAACAACACTCTTTATGATAAGGGATCGAGCGAGAAATGTTCTGGAATGCATTTCTAAATGATCCGAAGTATCAGCATCCTCAAAGCATGCATGAATTGCACCTCTGAGGGTAGTTGCCTTCATTACCAAATCTCGCAATCCAGGTAACCCTTCAGCTTCTGAAACTCCACTCCATCGCATCGAGTCTATTTCGGAATCGACAAATTCTGCATAGGCATCCACAGTGACGGTAAAGCCGTTTGGAATTGGGATTCCTTTCTCGGTTAAGGAGGAATACATCTCACCAAGCGATGCTCCTTTGCCACCAATGGATGCAACGTCATTCATACCGGTTCCTTTGAACCAGGCGATGTATTCAGAATTCAAATTAGGCATAACAATAGGGTTTGTCATTAAGTATCTCGAATGGTAGACGGCCTATGAAGGGGCGCACAATCATAAAAACGGCACTAAGTGAGAAAAATAGCATTGAGTGTTATAAAATGCACCTACTTTCTATCCTTTGATTACAATAACAGGTTTTAATCTAGCAACAGGTGTTGCAAGGCCTGCTTCATGGGTCATTTTTATGATTTCGTCAACATCTTTGTATGCTTCTGGTGCTTCTTCTGAAAGGACGTTTTCTGTTCTAGCGTGGATTTGGATTCCTTTCTTACTTAATTTATTCAGAAGTTCTTTGGAATCTATATTCTTTCTTGCTTGAGATCTTGATAATGCTCTTCCAGCACCATGACATGAGGAGTCAAATGCTTGATTGCTCTCTTTAGGGCCTGCTAATACCCATGATGCGGTACCCATGTCACCAGGTACTAGTACCGGTTGCCCAAATGAAGAAAATTTAGAATCTAATTCGTTATGACCAATTGGAAGTGCTCTTGTAGCTCCTTTCCTATGGACACAACAATTACAACTTTTACCATTTATCACATGTTTTTCAAATTTAGCAATATTGTGTGATACGTCATATAGTACTTCTACTTCTGCATCTGAGCCTAATTCATGGTTAATTATGTCTCTAAAACGTTGTGTCAATGCACTCCTATTTGCAAATGCAAAATTTCCGGCCGCTTGCATTGCTTGAATGTATTCTTGCCCTTCTTTAGAATGAATGGGTGCAGCAGCTAATTGCCTATCTGGAAGTAGAATGTCCCATTCTTTATGTCTCCAGTATTCACCTTCTTTTTTGTATCCTGATTCTAGTTTACGTAAATGATCCGTACATACTTGGTGTCCTAACCCTCGTGAGCCTGTATGTATCATTGCAACTAGTTGGTCTGAAGTAAGTCCAAACCCTTTTGCTGTATTTGTATCTATGATTGAATCTACAGTTTGTAATTCCAGAAAATGATTTCCCGAACCTAATGTTCCTAATTGCCTAATACCTCTCTCTATTGCTCTATCAGAAAGATTAGGTTCATCTATAGGTAATATTCCATTACTCTCAATTGCAACCAAATCCTCTGACTCTCCCCATCCTAACTCATATGCTGCTTCTGCACCTCCAGAAATTAATCTAGATAATTTAGATTCATTAAGTTCAAAACCACCTTTTCCACTAGTACCTGCAGGTATGTTTCTAGCCAGGTTTTTTCCTAATGATTTAATGTCAGGAATGTCTTTCAAGGTAAGGTTTGTGGTTACGAGCCTTACACCACAATTAATGTCAAAGCCAACACCACCGGGACTTATGACTCCTCCATTGTCTACGTCTGTTGCTGCGACTCCTCCTATTGGAAAACCATAACCGAAATGCCAATCTGCCATTGCCCAAGCATCACCAACTAGTCCAGGTAAACATGCAGAGTTACGCAATTGCTCAGGGCCTCTGTCATCAGCTTGTTTCTTCCAATGATTTTCATCAGCTACAAGGTTTGCATCACCATTCATCAAACCATGTTTTTTCATTTTAACTACACTTGTTGATTTTCTTTCGGTAAAATCCTGCCATGAGTAGCCATCCATATTTCCTGCTCACAGAACCTACTCAAAGGTGTTGTGGATTCAAATTCAACGCTGAATCTTAAATGGGACTTGCAATCAGGCTTTCATATGGTCGGAGGAAATATAGCCGCAGCAGCCGGTGATGGAAAGATGAAATTGCTTCTAATCTTGTCTGGTGTGATATTAATTTCTATAGCAGGATATGGGATATATGGCCCCGAAGCTGATACTTCCCCCAAGATTTTAGATGTCTGTGTTACTCATTCTGATTCTATTACTCATTACCATCCATGGCTTTACATTAAGATTGATGGTGACTCAGTAAATATCCCTGAAAACACAGGAGTTACAGAAGAATGTATGTATCCAGTACATACTCATAGCCCAGATGGAAAATTACATATTGAGATTCCTAGTTCAAACCCATTGAAGATTAAAGTAAAAGATTTCTTTACTGTGTGGGGTACAGATTTTAATGAAAATCAAATATTGGATTATTCCACTGATGAAGATCATGAGATTATTATGACTTTATATCCTACAAAAGAAGATTATCTCGATGGCTCTAATGGCGTAATAAGTACCGATTATGAAAATCATGTATTCAGTTCAGTTGATGCAGATGGAGATGGCATTGCAGATGGGGATGACACGGTAGTATTAATTGAGTATAAATTGAAGGAGAATTAAGGTGAATATATGTCATTGCCCCCAATCGATGTACCTTACTTAATCGAAAAGGGTTATGAACGCAAAAAGTGTACTGAGACTTTACTTTGGTATTGGACTTGTGATTCAGATAGGATGACTTGTGGAGATACGAATCTAGATGAATATACATTTATTGGAAACCCCTTAATTTCAGGATTTAAGACTCGAGGAGTAGATTTAAAAAACGAAATGAGGGAGCGTTTTTTACGTTTTTTTCAATTACGCAACCATTCTAAAATCGAACCATATCCCATTCTAGCAAGATGGAGAGATGATATTCATCTGACTATTGCTTCAATTGCTGATTTCCAACCTCATGTGACAAGTGGATTAGTTGATCCACCTGCAAATCCTTTGACTATATCTCAGCCATGTATTCGACTAACAGATGTTGATGCAGTTGGTAATTCTGGTAGACACCTAACTACCTTTGAAATGATGGCACACCATGTATTCAATAAACCAAAAGAAGGAATTGAATATTATTGGATGAATCATTGTGTGGAATTATGCCATGAATTACTCACAGAAGAATTAGGCATAAATTCATTAGAAATTACATATGTAGAAAATCCTTGGTCTGGTGGAGGAAATGCAGGCCCTGCGGTAGAAGTAATTGTGGGAGGACTAGAATTAGCAACACTTGTTTTTATGAATCTTGAAGAAGATGAAGAAGGAGAATATGAGATTAAAGGAGTAAATTACTCTGAAATGGATTTACAAATAGTAGATACAGGATACGGATTAGAGCGTTTTTGTTGGGCAGCAGCAGGAACTTCTACAATTTATGAGGCTATATATCCTGAATCAGTTTCCTGGTTGAAACAATTGTGTGACTTTGATAATAAAATAACAAACATCAATGTAGATGATTTAGATAATTTATTGGGTGAATTATCTAAACTCTCAGGAATTATGAATATAGAAATAGGTTCAGACGAGAACGAGATATATTCAAAATTAATTGAAAGATTATCTGAAAGAGGGATTATTGTAGATAGCAATCAAATTATGGAATTAATGGATCCATTATCAAAAATATATGCAATTCCTGATCATATGCATGCTTTATGCAATATGCTTGGCGATGGCTTAGTTCCTTCTAATGCGAAGGAAGGTTATCTGGCGAGAATGATGGCAAGAAGAGTTATGCGAATGCGTGATGAATTAGGAATTGAGAAAACACTCTCCGAACTTGCAGAGCACCATATGGAAGTAAATTTTGATTTAAGTAATTCTAAGCAGACAAGGAATGGACTTTTAGGGATATTAAATCTTGAAGAGGAAAGATATATTGAAACATTAAGGAGAGGGAAAAACATTGTCGCTAATGAATTAAAAAAGCATAGTAAAGAGATAAAAGAACTTCCTGATGACTTTTATTTTCAATTAAATGATAGTCAAGGTATTCCTCCTGAAATGGCAGTACAAATTGCAAATAAAATTTCTGGTGGAGAGATTAAATTACGTATGGGATTTAGTGCTGAGATTGCTCAAAGACATGCTGATTCTGTAAAAGTTTCTTCACAGGTTAAAAATAAAGAATTTTTAAAGATAGATTCAAAAATACTTGGAACCGAATTACTCTATTATCAAAACTCTTTTTGGTTAGAATTTAATGCAAAAATAATTGATTGTCAGTCAATAATACATGAAAATAAATCAATATCTTATGCGATAATTTTAGATAAAACCGCATTTTATCCTGAAGGAGGAGGTCAAGAAGCTGATTTTGGAGAGATTATTCATCCTGATGGAACTACTAGAGTGTTAGATTGCCAAAAACAAGGTTTGTATGTAATCCATTTTACCGATTCTGAAGTTAAAGTTGGATCAGTAATCCATGGTATTGTTGATTATGAGCGTAGAAAGCAATTGATGGACCATCATACAGGTGTACATATTATTGGTGGTGCTGCTAGAAAAATTCTAGGACCTCATGTATTTCAGGCAGGTTCAAATGTTTCCGAAGATTCTGGAAGATTAGATATTACCCATTATGAAAGATTGACTAGAGAGGATTTAGATCAGATTGAAACTCTTGCAAATCAAGTTTTACGAGATGTGGATAGCACAATAAAGTCGGAACTAGATAGAAAAGATGCAGATAAAACATATGGTTTTGATTTGTACCAAGGTGGGGCTCCAAAAACAAAACATGTGCGGATTTTAGAAATTGGTACTCATGATATTCAAGCATGTGGTGGTACGCATCATGATGACCCTGGCAAAATAGGCCAAATAAGAATAGTCCGCTCTACTTTAGTACAGGATGGGGTGGAGAGATTACAAATTGTTGCAGGGAATGCTGCCCTACGATATGGTAGAGAACAAGATGAACTTATTCGAGATTCTGCAGCCACATTTGGAGTATCAGAGAAGGATTTACCTAAGACCTCAAGTAGATTCTTTGATGAATGGAAATATCAAAGAAAGAAGATTGAGCAATTAGAGGCAGAAATAATCAGACTTAGGACTAGTGGTGTTGAGGGAGATGATTCTAGTGATGTTGACGGCGTAAGAATTGTAATTATGGAAGTTGACAATGATATCAAACAGATGACGAAGATGGTCGGAGAATTAACTCTGGAACCCAAAACACCAACCTTGGCAATAATTGGAAGTAGAGATAAAGGAGGAAAACTATTGGTTGCTGTAACAGAAAATAGTATTGCTTCTGAAAGGTATGATGCTTCAAAAATATTAAGGGTCATATCAAAATATATTGATGGTGGTGGTGGAGGTAGGCCTACATTTGCTCAAGGAGGAGGATCTAACTCAGAAGGAATTCCAAATGCACTTTCTGCAGCAAAAACATTAGTGCTTGGTAAATGGGAGGAAGCTAGGTCTGAAAATATACTGACTTCTTTAGATATTGAGGAATTAATTAAGGTTGCAATAGAATTAGGTTTAGAATCTACAGAAATAGGTCAATATGCTACAAAAGTTGCAATTCAGCATGCAATTGCTGATGGTCATGTAGATGAGGTTGAGGCCAAATTAATACGTAAAGCCGCTGAATTAGCAGGATTTTCCCCTGAACAAGTTGAAAAAATATTTGATGCTGTAAGTGATGGCCATATTGATGATGAAGAGCAAATAATTCTTCAAAATTTACTCGGTTAATTTTTCAATTGCTTGTAAATCAAACCATGATCTAGCCGATTTTATTGCTTCACTTCTTTCAAACCATTTTATTTCTTCAATTTCATCAGATTTCAAAGTGAATTCTAATTTATTAGAATTTATCTTTACTAAATAAGTGAATGAAACAAATGAAATCCCTTCATCTGTAAAAATCTTTTGTGAAATAATGGAAGTATTATTGTCATTGATGTCAACATTAATGCCTAGTTCTTCCATTGTTTCCCTAGCAGCACCCACTTTCGGGTGTTCATTATGGTCTAGATACCCACCAGGTAGTGTCCAACATCCAATAAAATGGCCTCTTTTTACTTTGGCTAGTAAGATAAGATTATTCTGATCTTGAATTACCACTTTTGAAACTAATCGATGTATTGAACGATATATTGATTCCCTTACAGCAGGATGTATGCAAGAATCAGAGATAACATCATCTTTCCATGCCCAATTTTCTGGCCAAGGAATTTCAGGTTGAGCTTTAATTATAGTAGTGCTAGATTCTCCAATGTCTAGTACAGATTTACTTTTCAACTCCCATGTGATCCCCATTAATTCCACTTCTGAAATTGTTGGAAATCGAAAAACCCATCCATTTTCTCCTATGGATTTAATTCTTCCTTTGATTGGAATTTGTGGGCCATTTCCATTAGAATCTACCAAAAGAATCTTCCCATCATGTTCAAGATGGAGGTATGCGCCTTCGGTCATAATTCTCTGGAAGTAGTTCAAGGTCATGAATGCAACGATTCATGGGTTGACTTAATATCCCAGAATATCAGTTAATTGACTACGGTAAAAGTGTGCTGACCCTTGAAGGCTAGATAATTCCTCATTAGTTAAATCAAGTTGAATAATTCTTTCAACTCCCTTAGCTCCTAAAATTATCGGTACCCCAATGAAAATATCTTCAAGTCCATATTCTCCGCTTAAGTGTGCAGAAGCAGGAATGAGTCTTTTCCGGTCATTTATTACAGCCTCTGCCATTATTGCAGCAGCTGAACCTGGAGCATAAAATGCAGATCCTCGTTCAAGTAATTTGACAATTTCACCACCTCCGCCTGCAGTTCTTTTACTAATCTCCTGAATTGTATCTTCATCAAGAAGTTGTGTAATAGGAATACCTCCACAAGTTGTGTAACGTGGTAATGGAACCATTGTGTCTCCGTGTCCTCCTAATACCATCGCACTAACGTCCTCTTCATTACAGCCAACTTCTTTTGCAACAAAATGAGTCATTCTTGCACTATCTAATACACCTGCTTGTCCAATGATTCTCTCTTTAGGGAATCCAGTGACTTTCCACATATGGTATGTCATTAAATCCAAGGGATTTGTAACCATGATTATTACTGAATCTGGTGCGTATTCTTTTATTCCTTCACCTACTTGTTTTACAATTTCTGCATTTTTCCCAATCAGATCTTCTCTGCTCATTCCAGGTTGTCGGGGAAATCCACTTGTTACGACAACAACATCAGAATCTGCGATATCTTCATAATTTGCAGTTCCAGTGATATTTCCGTCATAATTTAAGACTTGAGCATCTTGGCTCATGTCTAATGCTTTACCTTTTGCAAATCCTTCATAAATGTCAAGCATTACTATGTCTCCTAGTTTTTTTTGTGCCAATACAAATGCACATGTTGCTCCAACATTGCCTGCTCCAATTACTGTAATTTTCTTTCTTCCTCGCCCCATAATGTGTTCCACTGAATCTCCGAATATGTGAGGGGAAATAACCTTGACCGTTCAAAGGATTAATTTCTAATAAAGTTAATTTCAATAACCCCCATAAACTCGGAGAGTCAATGAGACTAGGTGTAGTTTTAGAAGCGGAATCTGAACCAAGGGTTTCAATTGTTCCAAATTCAATTCCAAAGTTAGTGAAGATGGGCTTTGAAGTTGCGATAGAAAGTAATGCTGGATTAAAGTCCGGATATTCAAATTCGGAATATGAGGCCAAGGGTGGATTAATTGTAAGTAATGATGATGTGTTAAATTCAGACATTGTTACAAGTATAGGTATCCCCGATGTTAGTAAGATGAACTCAGGTTCAATGCTTGCTTGTGTTGCTGATTCATTTAGAGATCCTGAAACAACGAAAAGGATTGTAGAATCAGGAATCACGTTATTATCTTTGGAAGTTATTCCTCGTAGATTGTCAAAAGGGCAATCTATGGATATTAATTCCTCTCAAGATAACCTTTCTGGATATTGTGCGGCATTGTCAGCAGCATATAATATGCCTAAGTTAATGCCAATGATGACCACTGCAGCGGGAACTATTAGACCTGCTAAATTTGTGATTCAGGGTGCGGCTGTTGCAGGGCTACAAGCTATTGCTACTGCCAAGAGGTTAGGTGCCATTGTTTATGCAATAGATGTGAGGTTAGCAGCAAAAACAGATTGTGAAAGTCTTGGTGGTCGATTTATTGATGTTCCTGGATGGGTTGATGCTGAAACATCTAGTGGGCATGCAACTTCATTATTTGATAATCCGGAATTAATGGAGTCTTTTGATGTTGCAGTTGAAGGTATTCTTAGTGAAGCAGATGCTCTTGTCACTACTGCCAGAATTTTTGGAAGAGATGCACCAAAATTATTTTTCAGTAAAGAACGAAATGATAATTTACATAAAATCATGAAGTCTGGATCAGTAGTTGTTGATATGAATATGGATACTGGAGGGAATACGAATCATGCTAATGCAAATGAAATTGTTGTTAAGGAAGGCGTTACTTTCTTTGGTACACCTACACTTTGCAAAACTGTACCTAATACCGCATCTATGCTATATTCTAATAATGTGACTAGTTTTGTTTCAGTTCTTGTCGATGATGGAAATTTAGTAATTAATCAAGAAGAACAAGTATTGACTGGAGATGAAGGCGGAATTAGTGCAGGGTTTGGGGGGATTTTAATCTCGAATGGAGGCAAAATACACCCTAATCATACGCGTTTACAAAATTTAATTTTTGGAGGAGAAGAAGAATGAGCGATGTAATTGGACTATTTATGACTCTAGAAGGTTTTATTCTTTCATTGACCGTTTTTGCATTAGCTATTTTCCTTGGTTTTGAATTAATTTCTAAAGTGCCAGCTACCCTACATACTCCATTAATGTCTGGTGCAAATGCTATATCTGGAATCAGTATTGTAGGGGCATTACTAGCAGCAAATTATGTTGAAGGAAATACAGCAACAATTTTAGCATTCTTGGCAATTATTCTTGCCACAATCAATGTTGTGGGTGGATTTATGGTGACTAATAATATGTTACAAATGATTAGAGGGAAAAAAAGAGGTGGTAAATAATGGTTAATGTCTCCTCCTTATTGGATCTAGGCTATCTTGTATCTGCTACTTTATTTATTTTTGGAATCAAGATGCTGAGTTCACCAAAAACAGCACCTAAGGGAAATATGTATGGTGCTGTAGGTATGCTGGTAGCAGTATTAGTTACTGTATTGAAAATGCAACTATCTGATGGAGGAATTGAAGGGTGGATGTGGATATTAATGGGATTAGGTATTGGTTCTGCTATCGGTTATTGGATGGCATCTACTGTAGAGATGACAGGAATGCCAGAATTAGTGGCATTATTCAATGGTTTTGGAGGTGCTGCATCAGCATTAGTAGCATTATC